>SDBV01001540.1_pt1 | contig 34724 bp, 31 predicted proteins | sample 2277081 | NCBI WGS metagenome assembly SDBV01 (sample SAMN10402039, study PRJNA504765) | marine sediment metagenome | isolation source: marine sediment core GS10_PC15, 223 cmbsf | place: Arctic Ocean: Southern Knipovich Ridge | collected 2010 | reverse complement strand
GAGTTTATCGAGCCTTTGATGTCATTCCTTGTAGAGCAAAAAGAACCATCTTCGGTGCGTCTGGGAGCGGAGGCACTTCAAATATTCGATTACGGGCAGATAGAACAACCTTTGCTTTCGATAATAGCTGATACATCGCTGCCAATCGAGTCGAGGCTCAATGCGGTGCAGGCCCTGCGTTTGCAGCCGGACATACGAGCAATTGTACAATTGATAGAACTGCTGGATGATTCCGATGCGCAGATTGTTGCCGCTGCGGGTGAAGCTTTGAAGTCGCTGGCGATACCGGCGGTCGATGCGAACAGGGCGACGCGTCGTCAAATGATTGAAGAGATACAGAGGATTGGCAAGGAAGAGTTCCTGCACTACTGGCGGATGAGGCAGGAATATGAAAGACAAATAGAGCAACTGAGAACTGAGCGCCAATCGTGGAAGCAGAAATATCTTGCTGCCCTTGATGGGCTGTATGGCAAGCTCGGTGCCGATGGGGCTGCGAGAATAAGTTTCCTGGCTCAGTACCTTAAGGGTGTGCAGCCTGAGGAGCGGCTGTGGGCTGTTTCAAAGGTGTCTCAATGGCTGCGTGGTACAGAGCCAAAGTCAAACGTACGGACCGAGTTAGGCCCGTTGCTGATAAAGCTGATTGCCGATAAGGACGGTCAGGTCAGACTTAATGCCGCAAGGCTTCTTGCATTTATGCCGGAACTGGATTCATGTGTGACGCTGTTAGCGCAGTTGAAGGTCGAGACAGATGACGAGATACGCAGTGAGCAGTTTGTTGCCCTCGGTCAGGCATGCCGCTATGCCTTTTCGCCACAATCGTCTCTTAAATTAGATGCTTCGGTAAGAAAAGAGACATTGGACCTGGCGCTTGAATATCTTTTGTCAGATACGCCACATAAGGCGCAAAGAGGCGCCGAGGTAATTCGGAATTTGTTGGAACACGACGGATTGGATGCCGAGGCGGTAACCGGATATCTGAAGGCTGTAGCTGCTCGTTACGGAAGTAGCGATGCTAACAATGCGTTACGAGGTGAATTGTTGAATTCTATGGCGATGCTTTGCGGGCAGAGCGTGTATAAAGACCAGGCTGTAAAGATGTACCGGGAACATTTTATAGCCGCGTTGACGAGCGAGAACGACCTGGTACGTGAAGCTGCTGTTAATGGTTTAATTAATATAAACAAGCCGGAGGCTCTACGAAGGTTGCGAGCCGATTTTGCCAACGACAAAAGCGTGAATATTCGCAGGAGACTTATCAGCCTGGCGGATGAGGTGGGAACGGTCGAAGATTTAGCATGGCTAAGCGATAAAATGAACTCCAGTCTGTCTGAGGCAGCGGCGTGGAAGGCCATGATGAAAATATTCGCAGCCGGTGACAGCAAGCTGCTCAACAGTTGGATAGAATCCCTTGAGCGAAAGAAGATTACTCCTGTAAGAATGGTTGCTTTTCTGGAAATTGTGGAGCGCAAAGCGCAAGCCGAGAATAATACAGGCGTTCTCCATAAGATACGTTATAAGCTCGCCAGGAATTTGGCAAAGTCCTCAGAACGTGACAGGGCCAAAGAATACTACGGGGACCTTCTCAAAACAGAAACGAATTTTGCCCAAAGCGAGAAATTGCGAGCGGAGTTACTTGAACTTTATTTAGCTGATGACCAAATAAAGCTGGCGAGTTCTCTTGTTGCTAATCGACTTCTCGAAGACGATATTGATATTACATGCCCGATTGCGCAGGTACTACTGAGTTTTGTAGAAAAATCACCGAATCAGGCTGAATCACTGATTGAGAAACTGGAGCGGATTAAGTTCGACCAGGCAGGTCTTAAACCCAACTGGGAACAGGTGTTACAGGGTCTAAAGCAAATGCAGCCTATTAAGCCATCAGCCGGTGGCCAGCGAAGCCGTATAAGCAGGCCAACAATATAATCTGTAATCCCCATAGGTTTTGCATCGTCGTACCACAAAACCTCTTTTTTTCTATATGGTTTTTTGAAATATGGTTGATTATGCGCCTTGGAGATATGATAGTATTATAAAAGCAGTTCGACATAGGATTGGAATGATGCCTGAGCAACAGACAACTTGCGATGTCATCAGGTTAGCTATTCAGCGGGAGGAAGAGGCCTACAGTTTTTTCATGGCGATGAGCAGGGCCGTAAAATCGATTGGCATTGTGTCTATGTTCAAAGACCTGGCAGAAGAAGAGCTGGAGCATAGAGAGAAGCTCAAACTGGAGTTGATGAAGCTTGGCGAGGTAGTCGGCCCCGATGACACTTCAAAGTTGACGGAAGATTTGTTCTACATCGAAGCCGATGAATTTGAACAGATAGATTACGCCGACATGCTTCGACTGTGTATGGAGAAGGAGGATATTTCATTCCGGCTCTATCTGGATATTGCGACCCAGGTTCACCATGAAGAGTCGAGAGAGGCTTTATTGGCTCTGGCCGAAGAAGAACTGCGTCACAAGATTCGGTTCGAGAACGAGTACGCAAAACTACCTCATACCAAATAACTCATCTATTGGTCGTCGCTGCGGTAATAACAATTCCGAGATGCCAAAACGTTATTTCCTTGATGGTTTGCGCGGTCCGGCTATAATCTTCGGGATATGACTGCACTAAGTGTAAATCTGAATAAGATTGCCCTGTTGCGGAATCAACGCGACATCGGAATCCCTTCGGTCATCGAGTCAGCTAAGACGGTGATTGCCGCCGGCGCCGGTGGTATTACAGTTCATCCGCGCCCTGACCAAAGGCATATACGATATTCGGATGTATATGAGCTTAAAGAAATCCTGAGCTGCTTCGGTGGTGTTGAATATAATATCGAAGGTAATCCGTTTACCGGCAAATATATGGAATTGGTAAAAGAGGTCAGGCCCCATCAGGCTACCCTCGTGCCCGACGACCCGAACCAGAATACCAGCGACCACGGATGGGATATAAAAGCTAATCTCGAAAGATTGAAGCCGGTTGTAGAAGAGTTAAAGCTGCTCGATATTCGTGTCAGTTTGTTCATGGACGCGGCGGAGGGAATTGAACAAGCCGCTAAGGCCCTGGCTGACAGAGTAGAACTCTATACCGAGCCGTACGCCACAGCGTTTTGTACTGGAAGCAATCTCGAAGAGACTTTGCAAAGATTTGCCACCGCAGCCGCTGCCGCGCAGGATGCCGGACTCAATGTTAATGCAGGCCACGATTTGAATCTTGACAACCTTGGCATGTTCTTAGAGGCTGTTGACGAAGTGCTTGAGGTTTCAATCGGCCATGCTTTGATAGCTGAAGCCCTGGAAATGGGGCTTAGCAAGACGGTAAAGGAATACTTGACGATACTTGAGAAAAGTGGATAGTTATAATAAATCATGTATATCTTGGTATCCTGTCTAATAACAGTTTAAATCAGTGTTACTTGTCGCGGCGTAGCGCAGCGAAGATGGAATCTGTGTCAAAAAATTTTGTGAAAATTCGTGTTAATTCTTGGTTAACTACTCTGTGAACTCTGTGCCCTCTGTGGCTAAAATAGATCTGTGTAAATCTGTGTCTGATAAATTTAACAAAAGTACAGGAGAAAATGATGTTTCACGGTGCGATGGTAGCTTTGATAACCCCGTTCGCCGACGGCGAGATTGATTACAAAACACTCGATGAGCTGATTGAGTTTCAGTTGGAAAACGGAATCGACGCTATAGTTCCGGTAGGTACTACGGGCGAGTCTCCGACGCTAAGTCATACTGAACACAAAAAAGTTATTGAGCGCGTTGTCAAAACCGTAGCCGGAGCAGTCCCTGTCATTGCCGGTGCCGGTTCGAACAGCACTGCCGAGGCTATTGAGCTTACAGAGTTCAGCAGGAAAACAGGCGCCGATGCAACACTGCAGGTTTGTCCGTACTATAACAAACCGACTCAGGAAGGTTTTTACCAGCACTTCAGGGCTATTGCCGAAGAGGTGGATTTGCCCATCGTGCTTTACAACATCCCGGGCAGGTGCGGCGGTCAGGGACTGATGCCCAAAACCGTAGCAAGGCTGTCGCAGGTTGAAAATATTGTGGCAATCAAAGAGGCGACCGGCAAACTGGATATGGCCAGCGAAATCGCCACAAGTTGCGATATTACCATAATCAGCGGCGATGATTCATTGACCCTGCCTATAGCGGCGGTAGGGGGTAAAGGCGTTATCAGTGTAGTGGCAAATATCGTCCCTGCTGATGTAAAGGCTATGACCGATTTGATTTTAGAAGGCGATTTTGTATCGGCGCTGAAATGGCATAAGAAACTTTTCGCCTTGAGTAAAAATCTTTTGGGCCTGTCGACCAATCCTATACCCATCAAAGCTGCAATGGCAATGCTGAACCTGGCATCGGATGAACTGCGCCTGCCCATGATGCCACTGGAAGATGATAACAGAGCTGCCCTTCGACAGACCCTGACTGAATACGGTTTGCTGAAATAATTTATACTCCTGTCGAAGCGCAGCGTAGACCCCGCACTAAACATCTATTCTTTAGTGCGTGGGCGCCGGGGTCAGGTTTTTTCCCGGTCCCGCGCCGGGGGATTTTATGCTTTGACGAACGGTTGATGAGTATTTATAGTTAATAATGACAGAAATTTAAGGCCGGATAAGATGAAAATAAAGTTACAAACATTTTCATACAGGTTTGCTGAGTAAGATTATGCTATTATCAAAAAGTTACGGATTTGCTTCTGATGATTATCTTCAGAGAGCAAGAAACCAATTAGATAGCAAAACATACGTGGGGTTATTCTATGCTGCATTTGAATTGCGATGTGGTATTGAGGCAAGGATGAGAGAATATCTGGATGGGTACGACCATATACCAGAAGGGCAAAAGAAAGAATGGAAGCTGCGGAAGTTAAGCAAAGCAGTTGAAAGAAATTTTGGAGATCCTAATCGAGTAACTGAAGTCACTATTTGGTCTAATAAATGCCCAACCCAGAAATATACAGCATATTATACGCCTGTCACTCCTGAATTAATAGAGCTTGGTAAACAGTTAGGAGATTTATTACATGCTCGAAAGAAGTATATATCTCCCCAATCCTCTTTTTGGACTACTACAAGAAAAAAGCTGGAACAGGTGTATCAGCTTTTAGAAATAAGCACTAAAGGGATATTAATGGGACCACCCATATGGGACAAAAAAAAGATGGTTAAACTCATAATTTCTCCGAATTGTGACGAGGAAATACAAGGTTACCAAGCAATAATGAAAAAAGGTGATCAGATAATAATGGAGATCGAACATCTTGACGAATTTCCAGCTTAGTTTTGAGTTCAGGCCGAGCCGAAGAAAGACAGGTAAAAAATTATACTCCACGAAATAGCAAATGAAGTTGATGATATTATACTGGACACAACTCTAAGAGCCTGTTTTACAGGCCATATTAACCGGTTCTGCAAAATGGTCGAAGGCTACGGCCAAGCGCAACGACCTTATTCAGAAAAACTTGAAAATGCCAAAAAACAAATAGATAAATTTACACCGGAGCAGTTAGAGAAGTATAAACTTCCGAACGGCAGAATAGAAATTAGCTTGGTCGATGTATGCCCTCCACCAGAAGGGTATGTTAAGATGAACTATTGGGATAACTACTTTGTTAATATCCCATTAGGTACTATTTACAGACCCAAAGAACCTGTTAATCCATTGCTTTGGTTTGGAATTTCCGGAAATGCAAGTTTACAACGCAAGCCAGATGATAACGAAAAGTTAATGTGTGAATATGTACGGCTGGCCATTATTCATGATTATGTACTACGATATTCAGGGACTCCGACTGACAGTTATATTTTCAACGACAACTATAAGGGTAGATGGTTTCAGCGGGATGAATTTTGTAAGGATGTCTGGGCATATTATCACTATGTCAATCAAAGTCCTGACCTGATTCACATGCCTGCAACTGCTCAGGAGAAACTATCTCAACTCAGTCGCGCTCTCAAACACGTTCAGGCTGACCTTAGCCTCAAATCAGTAAAAGCTAAAACAGTTTATACTGGCGAAGAGGCTAATAAAAAGCTTTTTGAAAAAATATTTGAACATGGGCGCCCAGCAATTCCTGATAAGCCATTTATAAGTCAGTCAATAAAAATTGTCCTTGATAACAATCCCCTGCCCAGGGGTTATCGAGAAGTTTTAACACAAGAGGAAAGAGCAATATTCGAGAGAGTGGTCCCTGAACTTTCAGACCTTGGTTTGGAAGCATTTTTACGACGTGAGTACAAAATGGGGGACGAGAGAATAAAAAACCTAACTTGGAAGCAGATACTTGTTTTCTGCAAAGATTATATAGGAAGCCACCAACAGTCGGGTGAAACAGAAAGTAATCAGCAAAGCGGCAACGTGAGAAAACTTAGCGCATCCGAAGACGAACTTATAAAGCAGCACACAGGCAGGGATCCGGCCAGCCTACCAGTAGGTTTCAAAAAAATCCTTACTGAAGAAATCAAAATTCTTCGGTTGCCATTGTCAACGTCTATGTATCCGTTTAAGCCGGTGCGTCCGCCAGCTGTGGCTAGTGAATATATTCAAACGGGACTTGGTGACTATTTTCTCAAAGATATCGATTACGCTATTATCAGATTCCTTTTTGGCATTACAGAGGCAGAAAAATTAAAGAAATCAAAATTGTCGGACTGGTTGGTCAATAAGTGCAATGTGTCGCATTCTGAATTAGAAAAGTTTCCTTGGTCCAATTTCAGTGAGTTTTCGTTGTCTGGTATTAAAGCAGAATACGCACAAAGTGATAAACAGAAAAAGCCAGCGGAAACAGAGCAGGCGAAAAAAGGGGGGATTGAAGAAATGCATGATCAAGTTTTCATCTGCTATAGCCACAAAGATAAGCGATGGCTCGAAGACCTGCAAACTCATTTGAAGCCTTATGTGCGAAACGGCTTAATTACAGCATGGTCTGACAAACAGATTGCCCCGGGTTCAAAGTGGTTAGAAGAGATCGAAGCGGCTTTAACCTCCACTAAGGTAGCGGTGCTTTTAGTAACCCCGAATTTTCTAGCATCTGATTTCATTGCTGAGAAAGAACTTGGACCTCTTCTGAAAAAAGCAGAAAAGGGTAAGGTGATAATCATCTGGATTCCTGTTCGAACCAGTTCGTATAAGGAAACTTCATTGAAAGATTACCAAGCAGCTATTGATCCTGGTAAACCTTTAGCGAATATGAAAGCGGAACGTGACAAGGCCTGGGTTAGAATCTGCGAGGAGATAAAAAAGGCTGCCCATTAGAAAATGAAATAAGAATTGGTGAGATTGACAAATGAAATTCAATATAAAGAAGATTTGGAGCTCTCTGGTTCAAAACACAATCAACAATATTTTTTGGGTTATTTTGGTATTGTTGTTTGGTGCAGGTGGTTTAGCATGGAAATTCTGGCCAGGATTTAAGAAGTGGTTAAAAGAAGACTATCCAATCACCATTCCCGTTTGGGCTTGGATTGTAACTGTTGTTTTTGTTGTTAGCTTGCCTGTCCTCATACTGAAAGCCGCAAACTTTTGGCGTAAGCGAAAAATATCATCCAGTAACATTCTGACTGACGATACGGATATATTTAACAAACTTTATTGGTGGCTAGGACAACAGCAAAACTTTGTAAGAAGACAAACGGAAAATGACAGCTCGGTTACTTGGCATTTTAACTTAATCGATAAAAGACTTGGGCTTAAACCAGGAAGCGCGAAACAATACCTTCCACAAATGCTCAGTGATGAGTCTAAGCTATATCCTATTAAGGTACTAAATAAAGGGGAAAAAACAATCTCGATTTATTATGAACGTAATATTGTATTTTAAAGCCGTAAGTAGTTATGAGTAGTGCCATGTATACTAATCCAGACAGTTGTTTTTAAAATACGGGAAAGAAAAAAAAGTCGCCGTCCGTCACAGGCGGCTAAATATTGAAGAAGAAATGACGAGTGAGCCAAAAAATAATAGTAATACTACAAAGTCAAGAGAGGATTTATTAGCAGAACTTCAAGAATCCCACCAACGCTTCCTCCAAAATTTGGTGGTTGAAAAACTGCATGTATTTTCTATTTCGAGAACTGCAAAGACTCCATTTAAGGCATTTTGCCTTAGAGAAGCATTGTATTATCGTATAACTGACCTGTCGGGAGCGGCGATTGAACTGTATAAGCAAAACAAGATTGTACCGGCAATCATCATCATTCGAGCTGCTTATGAAACAGCGGCGCTTTGTTTTTATGTTTATAAAAATCTCAGTAAAGCAATTGAAAACCATGATTTTATTGAAATGGATGAATTTTTGATGAAAGCGGGCCATGGTGGAAAACTCGACGAAGTCCATTACAAAGCTTTCAATATTCTTACTGCGATACAACACCTTGACAAGGAATTTACAGGACTCGAAAGTATGTATTCTTGGCTTTGTGAGGTTGCGCATCCTAACTGGATGGGTTGTGAAGGTTCTTACAGCACTCTTAATACTAATGAGCACTATGTTGAATTCAGTTTGAAAAAGGAAACCACTTCTATAGAATTCTGTGGTTTAAATGAGCTTTCAATAGCTCTTGTTGTTTTTGAACACTATTATAATAAAATGGCGAACATTCTCCCTGAAGTTATTAAACTGTGCGAAGAATGCATAGACAATAGAATGAACAAGTTCAGATTGTTGGCAGACACATGTTTACCAGAACAGAAATTAGCCTTGTACTTCGAAGTGGAAAAATCAAAGACTTGGGCAATATGTTTTGAGGGGTCAGATATAATTGTCGCAGCGTGTGCGATAGATGAAAGCGATACACCACAATTGACTGACGAGTATAACGAACATCTCGAGGCAATAATAAATGAGGAAGATAAGTTAGTATTTGTGACAGACGATAAGGATTCATAAAATCAACTGTATGGACAATTATGACCCGAGAAATTTGGCTTTGCCAAAATAGAGTAGGAGAGCAGTTGAACAAGTGACAGAATACAGTGTTAATCCGCGGAATCCGCGGTTAATAATAATTAAATCTCATCGCCAAAGGCGATTCCGCGACTCAGCACACAGCACCGAGTACGCAGTACTAGAAAAATCTGCGTTTTCTGCGAAAAAACAGCACTTTTTGCTTTACAAATGTTAATAATATGGTACAATACCGGCGTTGTTAGATAAAATGTTAACACAGGGAAGTTAAAAAATGACCCAGCGGAGAACAGCACTTTGAACCAGCGTAAACTTGTCCTGAGCTTGTCGAATGGATCGGCAACTCTCTAAGACAAAAGGACTTAAAATTGATAGCTTTAAAGCATAGTTCCGAAGGAACAGCAGATATAGGATACAAACCGGCGCGGCAAATGAATTTGCGGGGAGGTTTGTGCCTATGGATGCAGAGAGTGTCGAAGACACCCGCGCCAAAGCTCTCTGTGAACTCTGTGCTCTCTGTGGTTAAAAACATTACAGTGTCAATCTGTGTTAATCAGTGTCTAAATACAATCTGTGAAAATCTGTGGTTAAAAACAAAACCTTATTTGAAAAAACAAACCCAATTTTTCCCTATTTCCAGCCCAAAAACCACGATTCCCCCAAATCCAAAGCCAATCCAAAGCCAATTAAAGCCAATCCAAACCCAATTTTTACCCTTAAAAATAATTCGTGTCAATTCGTGGAATTCGTTGTTAAAAACCATACCTTTTTATGCAAAACGAACCCAAACTTCCCCATTTTCAGCCCAAAAACCACGATTATGTCAAAAAACAAACCCAAAACAAACCCAAACAAAGCCAAACAAAGCCAAATCGAAAAACAGCCAAAATGAACCTATACCCTGTATTGACAAAGCGTTATGAAAAAAAGCGACTATTTGACCGAAATGAAAACAAACCCAAAACAAAGCCAATTTACTGAGGCCCAACAGATAATTTGTAGAATATTGAAGTGAAAAAACAGTGTAAATCGGTGTTAATCTGTGTCTAAAATATTTGTGTCAATTAATGGAATTTATCTTTGAGTATTTCTTTAAGGCTGTCCAATTGTCCCTGCTTCATGTGATAGCAGTGGTCGCGGTCCGGGTATGCACCGCTGATGACTTCACTGGCATACTTGCCGAAAGCTTCGACAGTCGCTTGTCCGATTTGGCCATACGCTTTGGCGAATTTTGGCTTAGGGCCGTCGGTCAGACCGAGAATATCCGGCGTTACGAGAATTTGCCCGTCACAGCCCGGGCCGGAGCCGCAGCCAATGACCGGCACCTCGGTTTGTTGAGTTATTATTTCAGCGACCTCGGCAGCTACACCTTCGAGCAACAATGATGAAGCACCGGCGTTAACAACCTGGTCGGCTAATTCGATTAACTCGGCAGCCATTTCGGCAGTGGTTCCTTCGGCTTTCAGTTTACCTATCTTGCCTATATTCTGTGGCCGCATCCCGATATGTGCCATCACTGCCATACCTGCGTCACTGACGGCCTTTATTACGTTGAGATGAGTACTGGTAACTTCTATCTTTATAAGTTGAACGCCGGCTTCGACGGCAAATCGGCCTGCGTTTTTAACGGCTTCGGCGAGGCTGACCTGATAAGATAGGAAAGGCATATCTGCTACGAGGCAGACATTCGGTGCGCCGCGGCGGACTGCTGCGGTTATAGCGACCATGTAATCCATCGTTGCAGGCAGCGTTGAGTCGAATCCGAGAACCAGTTGAGCAGCGGAATCGCCGACGAGGACCATGTTAATGTTAGTCTGGGCAAGAAGCCTGGCGGTGAGGTAGTCGTAACAGCTTATAGCTGCAATTTTTCTACCCTCGGCCTTTGACTTGACCAGGTCAGCGATTGTAACTTTAGTGTTCATAGCGGTTTTGCATGACAGGCGGCAAAGAAAGTAACAGCAAAATAGTTAAAATCAGGTAGAACATCAGCCTAAAAATCAGCGTATAGAATACTGCCTTTTTTGCCGGAATTCGCTACTTTTCTTGAAAAATATCAAAAATTTATGGTTTTTCAAGAGTTTATTGTTGATAGTAACAGTAGGAACTGGACTCTAAGTTATAGAATGTTATTTTGATTAAAGAATTGAGGTGGGATTAGGCGATTAAACAAATGGTAATACAATTGGTGGAAGGGCTGGAACAGGGTATATAATTATCTGCAATTTTAGCTTTTCATCACCCTCCTCCGAAGCCAGATTCTGTTTTATAGGGTCTGGCTTTTTTAATGCGCAAATATAGGAGATATTGAGGACAATTGAGAGCATAGCATGAGCAAAGTAACACAAAGAGCGGTTCAACTTGTTGGGCCGGACCAACTGAAATACAACGCGGCAAAACCAGTGCACGAACCCGGACCGCATCAAATATTGTGCAGGGTCGAAGCGGTAGGGCTGTGTTTTTCGGATTTGAAACTGCTCAAGCAGTTTACCCGGCACGTCCGCAAGGGCGAGGTAGTAGCTGGAGTAGAGCCGCAGGTGTTGAGTGAAATACCGAGTTATGTCCCGGGCGAAGCGCCGACGGTGCCGGGACATGAAACGGTGGTGCGTGTCGAAAAAGCAGGAGAGGGTGTCGAAGAGTACAAAGCCGACCGGAGGTATCTTATCCAGCCGGATTTTCGGTGGATAAGAACAGCCACATCGAACGGGGCTTTAGGTTACAACTTCGAGGGGGCATTGCAGGAGTTCATACTGCTGGATGAAAGGGTGTTTACGGACCCGGACGGCGAATCGATGCTGCTGGGCGTCTCGGATGAGCTTAGCGCATCAGCGGCGGCTTTGGCTGAGCCCTGGGCGTGTGTGGAGCAGGCGTATGCATCAACTGAGCGCAGCAAAATCAAGGCAGGCGGGGACATGTTAATTGTATGTGACAGAGAAGTTAACGCCTCTTTGGTAAAGTCATTTCTGGAACGATTCGGTCAGCCTGGACGCATTACGTGTATTGGTAAGTCTTGTGATAACAAGGGTATGCAAACTTGCATTGAGAAAGTTGGCAACATTGACACAGTCAAAGACAGTTCATTTGATGATATATTGTATTTTGGTTCGAATGCTGAGATGCTTGCAAAACTTTTTGCGAAGCTCGGCGGCAATGGCCTGGGCAATATTATCTGTTGCTCAGGAAAATTCGGTAAAAATGTCACCGTACCTGTTGGCCGTGTGCACTACGGCGGGATTCGAATAGTCGGAACCGCTGGAAACGACCCGGCGGAATCTATGGCGATGATTCCCCAAACACTGGAGATAAGAGCCGGTGATAAGATTAATATAGTCGGTGCTGCCGGGCCGATGGGGATGATGCATGTAATACGTAATATCTGTAGGGGTGTACAAAATGTCAGCATTTATGCCGGTGATGTTGATGATAACCGGTTAGCAACGCTTAGGAATATAATCGAGCCGTTAGCGCAGAAGAATAACGTTACACTTAAGATATACAACGCGGTCAAAGATAATATTGAAATTGCGTTCGATTATACAGCGATAATGGCATCGATACCGAAACTTGTAACTGATGCTGTGGCACAGAGCGCGGCGGGGGGTATAATCAATATCTTTGCAGGAATACCTGCGGCGGTTACGGGCGAGATTAACATGGATGCCTATATCACAAAGGGACTTTACCTTGCCGCGACAAGCGGCTCGACGCTGGATGATATAAAGACGGTGTTAGCCAGCGTCGAGTCGGGCAGACTTGATACGAACACATCGGTGGCGGCAATATGCGGACTGGAGTCGGCGATTGAAGCAATTCGTGCGGTCGAAAGTCGCGCGATTGCGGGCAAGATTATGGTTTATCCAGCCTGTAAGGATTTGCCGCTGACCAGACTTGAAGAAATATCGCAGGACATGTCACAGGTCGCGGATTGTCTGGATAATGGGTTGTGGACTAAAGAAGCGGAAGATATGCTTCTGAAGATATACAGTAATTAATATAGAGCAATTCAAGTTAATCTTTTGATTCCGGACAACTCAGTATATAGTCGATTACGTCACTCAGTTTGGCTGTGGCAAGGGCCACTGTGCAATCGGCTGCGCCATAGTACATATAGAGCGTATCTGTTTCCTTGGTTACGATAACACCCGTCGGGAAGACCACGTCACCCACATCGCCCACTCTTTCGTAAAATTCTCTGGGCCCGAGTATCCATTCATCACTTCGCCGCAGTACCTGCCAGGGCTCTTCAAGGTCCACCAGGATGACGCCGAGGCGATATACCGCGCCGGCAGTCGTACGGCGAACACCGTGATAAAAGACAAGCCATCCGTGCTCTGTTTCGAGGGGCTGACATGCAAGCCCGACTCTGACATCATCCCAATAGCCTGCACGGGTCCGAATCAACGGTCGGTGATCACCCCAATGTTTTAGGTCCGGTGAAAAGCTAATCCACATGTGTGCTTCTTCGCGGACAATAGGCCTGTGTATCAAAGCGAATCTACCGTGGAACCTTCGAGGGAAAAGGCAAGCGTCCTTATCTTCCGGAGGAAGCATGGCTCCGAGTTTCGCAAAGGTCTTGAAATTCTTGGTTATGGCAAGAGAAACGGTCGGGCCGCCCTCACCAAATGAGACGTAAGTGATGGCGAATTGCTTTTGCTCTTCCAGCCATATGATACGCGGGTCTTCCAGTCCCCAACGCTTTTCGTGACCATGGATATCAGCTTGCATGGTGGGACGCGGGTCGATCTTCCAATTCGTAAGGCCGTCTTCACTGCGGGCGACTGTCAGATGCGAAAATCCCCTCAGGTCTTCGCACCGAACAAGCAGAAGAGTCTCGGAGTTGATCTTGATAGCGGCGGGGTTCATCACGGAATTGACCGGATAAGGCCAGTCCTTAGCGGTAAGGATTGGATTGCCTTCGTAGCGGGTGAACAGCCCGTAAGCCTTTTGTTGTCTCTCAAATTCCGCCATATTTCTCTTGGAGGCTCCTATTCGATTTTCTTACCCATTAGTCCCATATTTAATCGGCAAATCGCCGGCGGCACTATAAGCTAAAAGGAAGATTTTAACGTGGTCCGAGCCCAAGGCAAGGATTTTCCGGATATTTATCTCAGGCTTTGACCAACTGGGTTTCGTAAAGTCTTTGATAAAGCACGCACGATTTAATCAACTCCTCATGTTTTCCCTGAGCGACTATCCTGCCGCTGTCCATCACCACGATTATATCAGCGCTTATGACCGTGCTGAATCGGTGGGCGATAATGAAGCTTGTCCGCTGCTGCATGATTTCTCCGATAGCGACGTGAATCTTTGCCTCGCTGTCGGCATCGACCTGACTTGTTGCCTCGTCAAATATCAGAATTGCCGGGTCTTTGAGTATAGCCCTTGCAATGACAATTCGCTGCAGTTGTCCCCCGCTGAGTCCCGTTCCATGTTCGCCGATTTTGGTTTCATAGCCTGCAGGTAGTTGCGTGATAAATTCATGTGCCCGGGCTTTTCGGGCGGCGGCAATTATTTCGTCCATACAGGCGCCACTTTTGCCGTAGGAAATATTTGCTGCGATGGTGCTGTTGAAAGTTATGACATTCTGCGTGACCAGGCCAATCTGGTGCCGCAGGCTTGTCAGTGTGAAATCGCGAATGTCAATACCATCGATGAGCACCTGCCCTGAATCCACGTCGTAAAATCTCGGGATAAGATTAACCAGGGTAGTCTTGCCGGAACCGTTAGGACCGACAACCGCGATGTTATGGCCTGCTTTTACCGTAAGATTGACGCCGTTCAAAACAGGCACAGATGAATTGGGATAGGTGAAAACAACATTACGGAATTCTATCTTGTTATTTATAGCCGCAAGCTCACGCACGTCTGCTTTTTCAATTTCGACCGGTTGGTCAAGTAAACCATAGATTCGTTCGCCGGCGGCATTGGCCTGCTGGATTTTATTCCAGATATTGCTGCTCTTTCTGGCACTCTCACCCGCCGCACCGAGGAGAGCGACCAGAACGAGAAATTCAGTTGAGCCAAGATTGCCGGAAACGACCCAATGTACGCCGAAAAGAATCGCCGCACAGCCTGCGCTCAGAGCTATAACTTCCATAACAGGTCCTGTAGCTGCATCGACCCTGCTGATTCGAAGCTGCTGCCTGAAGAGCCCCTTGTTGATTATGCCGAAGGTCTCATTTTCGTATTGCTGCTGGTTATAGACCTTGATGACTTTCAGTGAGCCAAAGGCTTCGCTTAATTTGCCTAACATCATGCTGGCGCTTATGAGTGATTTCTTTGTAGCGCGTTTCATTCGCTTCCCCAGACGCATCACAGCTCCCAGAGTCAACGGCGCACAGAGCAGGAAAATCATGGTAAACTTAAAGTTCATTTTCATCGCGAAAGCTATTAACATTATGGCTTTGAGGGGTTCGCGAAGTGCTTTGCCCAGCAGGATTCGGACGCCCGCAGACAATGTGGCTGTGTCACCGTTGATTCTGCTCACTGCATCACTGGGGTTCTGGGTATCAAAATAGGATACCGGCATTTCAATTATATGTGCAAAAGTCTCATTACGTAGATTATTAACGGCGGTTAAGGTGACTTTAGCCGTCATATATTTCTGAATAAATGTTGCAATGCAGCGCCCCACCGTAAAAATGACCAGCAAAATAATAATCAGAATCATTGCCTTGATTTTGGCTCTGCCGCTCTGCTCTTTAGGGACGAAGCTCATTATCTTCTGCACGTTATCCAGATAAAAAGGTTTCTTACCCGTCGTCATGGTCGTAGTGTATGTTTGGGGTTGTCCCTGGGCATCGACTCGTTTGTACTGGATAGTAAACTGCTCATGACCTGGCGCAGAAGCAAGCTCGTCCAGCAGTTTCAGCGCCGAGACCTGCTCAAGGTTTTCCGATAGGAGGAAGTTGCCGGCTCCGACAATATAATCCTGTGGCATCAGGTCTGCTTGTTCGGCAAGACGGTCTTTCTTGGTTTGTGTAATGAGCAGGTAGTAGGCGATGTTGGTATTGTTCGGGTCCAGTCTTTCAACCTGGTCGGGGACGTAGAACTTCATGCCGTACCGGTCGCTGCACACCTTGCGGTCGATGTATCCGTGCAGTCCCTCCTGCCCCATCATCACTTTGAGCATAGGCACAAGTGTTACGAAACTCAGCGAGAAAAGAATGCTGATGATAATGGCAGAGACCACTATTGCGATGAGCCGGTGCCATTGTGGCCAGACGTGCTTGAATAATCTTCGGATATAATCCATATGCTTACTTTTTATCCTTGTCTTTTAATGTGACAAAATTTCAAGATTGCTTCAAATTTAACCGCAGCACAATAGCAAAGATGCACGCGCCGGTCAAGGACAAAGCCTTTGTTGACGCAGGGGGCTGTTTGTGCTATTGTTTCGCCCTTTTGCGGGAGTAAGTGTTATGGAAATAGACCCTCTTGTACTGGGTTTATATGAGACCAGTTGTTACGTTCTTCGCAAAGATACGACCCAAAGTGAGTGCGTAGTTATTGACACCGGTCTGGATGCCGACGGCATGGTGGAATACCTGGCAGCAAAGAAACTCGAGCCTGCGGCCATCATTCTCACTCACGGCCATGCCGACCATATCGGTGGTGTTGCAAAGGTTAAAGGCAAATACCCAGACGCCAGAATATACATTCATCACGCTGACGCGTCTATGCTTACCAACCGCCAAGACAATCTTTCGTCTTTTGCCGGCGTTATGATTGAATCGCCCGAGGCGGACGTGCAGGTCAAGGACGGTGATATAATTGACGAGGCCCAGATAAAATTGACCGTTATCCATACGCCCGGTCATACGCCCGGCGGAATGTCTCTGTTCTCTCAGGATGAGGCTATAGTCTTTTCCGGGGACACACTCTTCGCTGATTCGGTTGGCAGAAGCGATTTTCCCGGCGGAAGCATGCTCCGGTTGATTGAAAGTATCAAAACCAGACTTTTTGTTCTGCCCGACAAAACCGTCGTTTATCCGGGACATGGCCCGAAGACAAACATTGGGCACGAGAAGAAATACAATCCGTTTGTGAAGTAAGATTCCGACAAACAGCTCCATGCGTTAGGTTGGCCGGATTAGAAGTTGTTGTAGTATTCCGGCTTACCGTCGTCCTGGTCATAGTTTTTCTCTTCCTTGAAGTCAGCGTCGATGCGAATCCTTTCGATTCGTTCGGCGCTCTTGCTGCTGCTGTCGACGGTGACCAGTATAGCATTTAATCTTATATCACCGGTCGCTACTTCGAACGGATACGGCATTTGTGTGCGGAAAGATTTGAGCACGTTTTCGGTCTTGCGTCCGAGTATAGAATCATGCGGGCCGGTCATTCCGACATCGGTAATGCAAGCGGTACCATTCGGCAATATGCGTTCATCGGCGGTGACTACGTGAGTATGCGTACCGAAGACACAGCTTACTTTTCCGTCGAGGTGATAGCCCGCCGCAATTTTCTCACTGGTGGCCTCGGCGTGCATATCGACAAAGATTATATCAGCCTTGTTCACAAGAGAAGGCAGAAGATGGTCTATAGCCGCGTATGGACAATCCGCTGGTTTCATAAAGATTCGCCCAATCAGGGCCACAACAGCAATAACGGGACCCTTAGATGTTTTATAAAGAGCGACCGTCTTTCCGGCGGCGTGTTCGGAGAGATTGGCAGGCCTTACAATGTTGTCAGCCGATTCAAGTATCCCGATGATGTCACGCTTGCGAAAGACATGGTCACCGAGCGTGACCATATTAACTCCGTAGCGTAACAGCTTGTTGTATATCTGTGGGGTGATACCGGAACCGCCCGCAGCATTTTCGGCATTGGCGATTACGCAGTCCACGTCATGTTCCTGCACAAAGGACCGGAGCTTCTCTGCGACGATGCGCCTTCCGGGCTTGCCCACGATATCACCAATGCAGAGAATATTTAATTTCATTGTGTCGTCTTTTCAATTTTACTTAGCGTACTCTACACAGCGGAGTTCTCTCAGCAGGGTAACCTGTATCTCACCGGGATAAGTCATCTCCGCTTCTACCTGGTTGGCGATGTCGCGAGCGATTTTCATAGCAACCTCGTCGGGTATTTTTTCGGCGTCGACGATGACACGAATCTCGCGACCGGCCTGGATTGCGTAGGCATTTTCCACACCTTCAAAACCACCGGCGATATCTTCGAGCTTTTCCAGCCGCTTGATATACCGTTCGAGAGTCTCGCGTCTGGCGCCTGGCCGCGAAGCGCTTATCGCATCTGCTGCCGCAATCAGGGGTGTATATGGGTTGTTGGCTGGAACATCGCCATGATGGCCCGCAACCGCGTTCAATATAACCGGCGATTCATTGAAGCGCTTGAGGAAATTAGCCCCGATTTCAGGGTGGCCGCCTTCTACCTCGTGGTCGATGGCTTTTCCAATATCATGCAGCAAACCCGCACGTCTTGCGATAGTGCCGTCGAGGTTCAGTTCGTCGCACATGACCTGAGACAGAAACGCAACTTCAATGCTGTGGCGCAGAACGTTTTGTCCATAGCTGGTTCTAAAGTTCAAAGCGCCAATTAAACTGAGTACCCTGTTGGGCAGTCCCCGTACATTAGTTTCCACCGCGGCATCTTTACCGAGTTGGAGAATCTTGTGGTTTACATCCTTTTTCGTCTGGGCAACCAGTTCTTCAATCCTTGAGGGGTGAATGCGGCCGTCCTGGATTAGACGTTCCATCGCCAGCCGCGCAACCTCTCGACGCACCGGACTGAAGCCGCTGACGATTACCATGCCCGGTGTATCGTCAACTATGACATCTACGCCGGTAGCTTTTTCGAACGCGCGGATATTTCGGCCCTCGCGACCGATGACTCGACCCTTCATATCGTCGCTCGGTATTTCCACAGTGGAAACGGTTGCTTCACAGGTCTGCTCGGCGGCGTAACGCTGAATGGCAGTGTTAATAACCTCACGGCTTTTTTCAACTGCGGATTCTTTGGCCTCTTCGACTTTTCGTTTTATCAGAGCCGACATTTCATGCTCGCACTCGTCCTCGAGCCGCTTGAGGAGTAATTCCCTGGCGTCATCTGCATTCATCGCGGATATTTTCAGGAGCTGATTCTTCTGTTGGGCCAGCATGGACGAGAGCTGTTTATCTTTTTCCGTAACGTGCTTCAGTCGTTGCTGAGCTTCCTTTTCGAGGTTCTTGGCGGAGTTATCCCGCTGTTCTACCATTTCTACCTGTTTTTCCAGCACATCTTCACGCTTGCTTAATCTCTGTTCTGTTTCCCTCAGTTCACCACGAACACGGTGTGCCTCGGCGGTAAGCTCTTCTTTTTTCTTGATGGCCTCTGCCGCTGCATCAAGCCGGGCGGACTTGATAATATTCTCGGCTTCCCTCTTGGCGCCTTCTGTCTCCCTCGCGAGGTCTTCGTGGCAGGTCTTGGCTTTGGTTCTGGAAACAATCTGAAACAGGATTGCAGCCAGGCCGATTCCCAGGAGCAAGGCGATTAACGTGGCGGCATATGAAGGAACCCAGTTTATTTGAAGTAGCGCATCCATAGTGTCAACCTTTCGATACTTACATACACACAATTAACAAGCCACGAAGGTTGGGGGGCTGCGCAGGAGCAGTATGCATAAACGATGTGAAGTACGAAAAACCAAAAGCCGGACCTTTATCAGGTCCTATCCAAGCAAAACCAGCGAGAAAGCTGTCTTTACACGTAAATCCTTGCTGTAAAACCCTATAATACGACTTTTTTCTATTCTCACTACCTGCACTCCTTCGCTGGCAAGCTTAGCTTTGCTTAAGAAGATTTCTCTTCACATTGACTCACTTTCGGCCGGAATTCATGTGCCGAAGTGTTATAACTACCCTGATTGCAGGCTTTTAGGCCTGCTGCAATACGCCCCTTCACAAATAAAGCTAACGAGTCGATTGGGGCGTCCCACAACTTTCTTTCATCAGCTAAACTATATAACGGCATAATATTGGATATTCCTTAGTGGGTCAAGAGAAAGTTGCTTGTGGTGGTTAATTTAGCCGAATACAGAAACAACCTGTTATATTAGTTAAAATTTTCCTATAATGTGGCATTTAACCCTTAGTTTTGGGATTTTTGGGCCTATGGAGCCAGTTTTAAACAACTTTAGCGACGCTGAATTGCTTCAGAAGTACTCTGAGGGGGATGAAACGGCATTTCGTGAGCTTGTAAGCCGTTACAAAAACGGACTCTACGCCTTCCTGAAGCGATTTCTTAACCAGCGGGACCTGATTGAAGATGTCTTCCAGGAGACTTTTTTGCAGCTATTTACCAGCCGAGACAGCTTCGATATGGAAAGACCGCTTCGCCCCTGGCTTTTTACAATTGCTGCGAACAAAGCCAAGGACGCCTTACGTAAGCAACAGAGAAGCTCTGCCGTGCCAATAGGGACGATTTCAGATACCGATCAGGCATCTTTTGAGGACGTACTCAATAGCCTAAGTTCAGATGAAACACGGCCTTATGAAACTTTGCAGCGCGGGGAGCTTGCTGACAGAGTTAGAGAGGTTGTGGCAAGTATGCCGGATTCTGCCCGAGAAATACTGGTTTTGGCCTATTTTAATAAATTTTCATACAAACAAATGGCCCAGATTCTTAGTATACCTATCGGCACAGTCAAAAGCAGGTTGCACACAGCGGTAAACCGCTTTGCGAAGGAATATAAAGCAGCTACGTCCTCCAGGAAAGAGCTATGAAGAAACTGAGTCGTGACGAATTAGAACTTATCTTCGACTACTGCCTCGGCGTTGCTACTTCTGAGGACCTCGAAAAAACACGCGAGCTTATTGCATCCAATCCGGAAGCTGCTGATTTCGTGTCAAAAGTTCAGGAAGCTATAAGACCGCTCGATGAGTGGACTGTAGAGCCATGTCCGGAATATCTGGTCGAAAAAACAATAGAGCACGTCAACGAAACCGCTTTGGGCGGTCAGGAAAAACTAGGCGAACTGTTAGCTGCCGAAGGGGCCAGCAGTACAGAGATTCATTCAACACTTTGGGTGAGTATTGGAAGGCGCCTGGCGATGGCTGCGGCTTTTATGATAGTAGGAAGCATTGTGCTTAGTACTATGCGCTATATGCGGCACGAAGCATGGCGGACTCAGTGCGCGGCTCAACTGGCAGGGATTGCACAAGGAATTAGCAATTACAGTGCCGACCACCAGGGCAGGATGCCGGCTGTGGCTATATCAGCCGGCTCACCGTGGTGGAAGGTGGGAGACCCGGGGAAGGAAAATGTCTCAAATACTCGTCATATCTGGTTGTTAATTAAAAATGGTTACTCCAATTCGAATGACTTTGTGTGCCCTGGAGCAAAGACATCCCAGCTGGAGCCGATTACCGCCGAGCAAGCCGCACAGCTCCGTGATTTCCCAAATCGAAAATACATCTCTTATAGTCTTCGTTTAATCTGTGACCAGCCGCCTTTACTTTCAGCGTTCGGCAGGCGTCTAATTATCTCTGACATGAACCCGTTATTTGAGAATTTGCCCGCTGATTTCGCTAAGCCTCTGAAAGTGGAGCTGGATGACCGTTTGCTTAAGGTAAACAGCATCAATCATCGGCGGAAAGGCCAAAATGTTCTGTTCAGTGACGGGGCGGTAAAGTTCGTGAAAACGCGGCGTGTCGGTGCCAGTAACGACGACATTTTCACTCTTCGCGGCAAACGCTTCTACGAGGGGAATGAAGTCCCGACATGCGAGACTGATAATTTCCTGGCACCGTAATCTCCAGCCACAGCACTGGATTAACATTTACATCACTTCAAAGTCCTACAGTTGTTTCTAATAACTATCTTTTCCTTCGTTTTTCGATAAAAATTCTGCGTGAGCCCGAAATTTCTTGCGTATCATGGAAACACCTATATATTCAGATGAGGTTTTAATATGCAAAATACATTGAAAAGACAATCCGCTCTTGGTCTATGAGGGTGTTATCATACAAATGAGATTGAAAGGGGATGGTTTTTACTTTTTGGAGATTTAATTATGAAGAAGTGGTTATACAGAATTGTGCTGATTTTGCTGTTGCTGTCACTAACAGGCTGTTACAGTTGTAAGACGTGGAACGATTTCTGGGGAACGGGTCCGGTAGAACCCGATGGCGCCGAAAAGCCTTTCTGGTCTGATGATTGCAGGCCAATCGAGCCGGCTCCGCCGAAGTCCGCGCCGGCTCCAAAATGATAATCAAAACCTAAGGACGTGTAAATAAATTATCTTCCATTTTTGGCTGGCTGCGGCTTCGGTTGGCGGTGTCAGCAAAACTCGACCTACCAACCAGTAGGCCTGCGTTTCGCTTCCTTGCCAGCTTTGTCCTCGCTCAGCCGAAAACAAAACCTAATTTATTTACAAGTCCTAAGTGCAAACCGGTACAAGGCGGGCATTGACCCTGTGCGGTAATACGTATGCATCTGTGCGGATACTAATGTATCACAAAGGCTGATAAAGCTTGTTTAAAGCGGTCTATTTTGATACGACAACCCAGATAAAAGTGGCACTCAATAAGAACAGCATAAGCATTCCTTACCCGCAGCGGGACGTTCATGTAAAGAACGATAAAGCTGCGGTTGCCTAAGGGTAAATCAAAGACCCAAATAAAAGTAATAGAGCTGTACACTAATAAGCGTACAGCTCTCATTATCAGTTCATGGTTGCTTTTATGCAAAGATGAGTGACTTACATTTCTAACGCTGATTTATCTGTTCCTCCATGGCGCTGTACTTGCAGTCTGGATTGAGGCAGCGGTCAGGGTAGTCTCCGGTAGCCATAGGAGTGAGAACGAATAGTGTTTCGCATTTTGGGCATTTTTCTGCGATGAACATGGACTTTTTCCCGCACTTCGGACAATCGAAACGCATAGGGCCCACTTGCATAGGTGAAGATGGCTCGCTGTCTATCCCTTCGTAAAGTTCCTTGGATGTCGTCTCTTTGATTTCGCCGCAGCTTTTGTTGAAACACTTAAGATAAATTGTTTCGTTAGAGGCATATCCAGTACCACCGCCACTGAATTGGGTAAAGTATATGATACCTCCCGCCACGGCAAGGCAGCTTACAGCAAGCACTATCATAACTATTCTTTTCTTGTCATCGTCCATAAAACTGGCTCCTAAATTGCAAGACACTGGTTCAAGGACATATATCAGATTAACCCTAATAATATACCAAACTGCTTTGTGATGTGCAATTATCATCTGATTTCCTCAAATCCTCCTAAGAATATATTGAAGGGCACTTTTGGGCGGCGTGCGATTATGCCGGTGGACTCAGAACCGAACTGCTGGTATATTCGCAGTTAAGGGTCCTCTGGGCTCCAAAGTTTAAATAGCCAAAGTTGGAGATTTGTTTCGGTAAGAAGATGTCGACTCTGAAACATAGTACAGCCTGCTCGTTAAAAGGCTCTCTTCGATCCCGAGCCTTGGTTCGAGTGAGCTCACCGAAGTCAGAGCCGAGGGCCGGGTCAAAAGATGAGCTTCACGAAGTGATGGAGCTGCTTTACAGCAAGTATAATCGTTTCGAGCTTATCAAGCCGGACCCGTTGCAGTTTGTGTATCGTTACTGCGAACCTCGAGATATGGAAATTGCCGGTTTTCTGGCTGCGGTCCTTGCTTACGGAAAGGTCCGGCAAATAGAAAAAAGTGTGGGCATTCTATTAAGCCGAATGGGCTCCAGTCCCTCAAAGTATGTTTTGAATTTCAACGATTCGGCTCGTGTGAAGCTATCCGGTTTTAAGCACCGATTCAATACTGCTGATGACATTTGCGATTTACTCATACTTTTACGTGAGATATTGCAACAGTACGGCAGCATCGAGGCTTGTTTTGCCAAGAGCATCGAGCCGGACGAAACCAACATTATTAACGCATTGTCTCGATTTGCCGGCGGACTGTTGACATGGCACAAAAACATCACAGGCACAGTCGCCTCAAAAGGATTGCGTTATTTGCTGAGCGACCCTGCGAACGGCAGTCCGTGTAAAAGACTGAACCTGTTCCTGCGGTGGATGGTGCGTGATGATGACGTCGATTCAGGTATCTGGAAATCGGTGGACAAAGCCAAACTTATTATACCTGTGGATACTCACATGGCCCGGCTGTGCAGGATTCTCGGAATGTATGAGCGAAAAACAATATCACTGGCGACGGCTGTTGAGATAACCGAAGCATTCGCCGAACTTGAACCAGATGACCCGGTAAAATATGATTTCGCACTTTCTCGAATAGGAATCGTAGAGGACTGCAACGGCAGATACAGGCCACAATGCGAAGACTGTGAACTTCTGGAGTTCTGCAAAAGACGTGAATCCTTTTGATTTTGGTTGAGCAGCGACATGAGCAAAAAACTGAATGTACTTTTTCTCTGTACGGGCAATTCCTGCAGGAGCCAGATAGCCCAAGGCTGGGCTAAGCATCTGAAATCCGGCGAGATTGAGGCATATTCTGCAGGGATTCGTCCGATTGGACTAAGTAGCAGGGCTGTCAAGGTTATGGCTGAGGTAGGAGTCGATATTTCCGGCCAAAGGTCAAAGCACTTCGATGAGTTTGCGGATATCGATTTAGGCTATGTGGTTACGGTTTGCGATAACGCTAAAGAACAGTGCCCGGTTTTTCCGGACCGAGTAAGGATGGTGCATCAGTCTTTTGAAGACCCGTATTTTGCCACTGGAAACGAGGAGGAAGTTATGGCGACTTTCAGGCGCGTGCGGGACCAGATAAAAGCTTTTGTAGAAACTATGCCGCAAAGTCTGCATAATTGGAATAATGATGATTCCTGAACAACTGGAGAAATATAGTTCGGCGGTGACGCTTTCGGATATGGAAGTATTCGTATTTCCGGAGCTGATGTACAGCCTGGTGCTTGCGAATATCATGAGCCCCAGGATATGGCAGTGGCGCGAAAGGGACTGCTTCAAAAAGCTCCAGGGCAAAAACAGCTATCGCAAGCTGATGCGTATGAAGCAGTTTATTATGGATGAATATGAGTTCAACCTCGACCTGGAAACATGGGGGCTGACAACGTGCGAAAAAGAACTAAAGCGATTCGAGAAATTCATCTCGCCGGATGATATAGCAAAGAGCAACGCTTTATTCGGCTACGAAGGTGACAAGTATTATTTCGACGTGGATATTCGCAGGCATTTCGGCCTGGACAAATACCAAGGCAATATCATCCCCTACTGGAAAACCGAGACAGTCGAGGCTATGGACGCATTTCGGCTAAAGGCCGGTTATAACACCGGCGCCGGTGAATGCGTTTCGCTGTCAACGTTGTATGCAGCGGCGGCTTTCGTGGTTTGCTCAATACCACTGGAAGATATCTACATGGTGCTTACTCCTCTGCACTCGCAGAATTTCATCGATATAAAGGATGGCGTTCTGACTAATAACCGCAGGCTTGTTACAAAAACAATGTGGTTCAACGGGACTGCCCTGGCCGACAAGGCTCAGCGGGCTCTTCGCAATGAAAGCGTCACGATTGTTGCGCATCCCACCGGATATGTCCATTGTTTTTATGACGATGCGACGATAGAGAAAAAGGTATATCAGAAATTCACCGGCTTGCTCGACGGTTACCTTTCCGAGAAACTGTCGTTGCTTACTCTTGCCAATTTCCTGCGATGGAATCCCAGGTATCAGGAGTATTTTCAATTCTGTTGTGAAGGATGTCGTGGCGGCGATAAGTTCGCAAAAGCGGAAGTACTGTTTCACTATGAGCACGGCACCAGCTTGCGTGTGGCGGACGACACCTTCGAAAAGCTTATTGCCGAAATTGCCGACCAGGATGTATTGACCCGCAGGCTTCCCGACAGAATGTGCTGCCAGCAGTTCATTAAGTTCTGTGAATACGAGAATCTTGATGTACGAGACAAAAAAGACTTACCTGCTATTAAAAAATATCTCAGCCCATTTGTACCTGCGATTGATGAGTTTATCAAAGACCTTGCAGGGTTTCTTCATACAGATGCAAAACTGCCGAATCCGGACAGAAACTATATCGACAGCAGCGCTATAAAGCTCACTACTGATATGAGCCGCGAGGAAGTAATCGAGTATTTACAGTCTATCAGAGACAAGAATCAAGCCGCGGATTTGGCTTTTTACGCATACAGAGATACGGAAACCTGCGACTGGGAGCCGTTCGTCAAGGCGGCTGTCGAGCGGAATCCGGTGTCACTGGAGCAGACCACATCGATGAGCGAGAATGAGGTTTATCAGTGGCTCAGTGGATTGTCCCCTGAATCGATTTATGATGGTAAAAGGCTGGCCCAGCCGGACGAGATCGCCAATTACCAGACCGGTGACGGGCTGGAAAAAGCATTCCTGATGGCCAACATACTACGGAGCAGGCATCCGCAGCAGGAAATTCAGATTCTTGCTGAAAATAGCACTGTAACGGTAAAAGGGCGGGACGAATATAGATTTGAGTCCGAAAAGCGGCTTAGCCAGGTTGTCCGGATTTCTCCGGATGGGTGCATTGAAGCCGGTAAATGAGCCGGTTTTTCGAAAATTCGGCGAGATAAAAGTTTTTTTCATAAATACATATTTTTCTATTGACGTTTATATTGAGTAGGACTATATTAGTCTTATATGGACGATTGTCGTTTAGAGGTATGCAGATGGATGTTTTGAGGCGAAATACCGACTATGCATTGCGGGCTATGGTGCACCTGGCAAGACACTTCCAGGATGAGCCGGTATCGAGCCGCGATATTGCGGTATCAGAAGCTATATCGTATGAGTTGACCTGTAAACTCCTGCAGAAGCTCGCCAAAGCTCGCCTGGTCAAGAGCACCATGGGGCCGAAGGGCGGATTTGGGCTTGCCCGCAAGCCGGAAAAGATAGATATTGGCCAGGTTATAAAATCAGTACAGGGCAAGATTAGCCTGAACCGCTGCCTGATGGGGGGGTATAAGTGCCCAAAAGGCAGGGATTGTCCGGTCTATGAAAAACTTGACGAGCTGCAGGATTATATTGATGGTTATTTCGGCAAGGTCACGTTAGCTGACCTGCTCGAGACTAACAGTAAAGGCAGACGAAAGAAGGGCAGAAAATGAATACGAATAAGACGACACCAAAACTTTTAGATGCCTGTGTTGGCAAGGCACAGGAATATATCAATCTGGTTGAGTACTCTGACGACGCCATCGTAAGTAAAACGGTTCTGGATAAGCCTGCTGGAACGATTACACTTTTTGCTTTCGATAAAGGCCAGGGACTGAGTGAACATACCGTGCCTTATGATGCGGTAGTAGTGGTCATGGACGGCTCTGCTAAGCTGATCATCGGCGACAAGGAACAGTCGGTCTGTACCGGACAGATAATCATAATGCCGGCTGATGTTCCTCACGCTCTCTTTGCCCACGAACGATTTAAGATGATGCTGATTATGATTCGTTCACAAGATTGATATCGGTTTGAAAATGATTGCTTTGATAAGGTAATAAAGAGGAACATATTGGAAAATCCTGGTAATATTTTAGGGAGGCAAAGAAAATGAATATGATGTGTTATCAATGTGAGCAGACGGCGCAGCAAAAAGGATGTACCACTTTTGGCGTCTGTGGAAAGAGTCCCGAGATAGCGGCGTTACAGGATTTGCTGATTTATGCCGCAAAGGATATCTCACGTTATGCTCACAGGGCAAGGCAGCTTGGTGCAGCCGACAATGAAATTGACATCTTTGTAATAAAGGCGTTTTTCAGTACCCTGACTAACGTCAATTTCGACCCGGCCCGTTTCCAGCAATTAATCAAAACCGCTGCCGAGGTCAAACAAAAGGCTGTCGCCCTGTATGAAAAAGCAGCTAAAGACCCCGAACAACTTGAAGAGCTTTTCAACTGGCCGGACGAAGCTGATGACGTTGATGCTCTGATAAGAAAAGGCGAGGCTATATCGATTCAGTTGCGAATCGATGAGCTTGGCGAAGACGTCACCGGCCTGCAGGAATTAATCACCTACGGAATCAAAGGCGCTGCAGCATACATCGACCACGCGCAGATACTCGGCAAACAAGATGATGCCGTTTATGCAGATGTGCACGAAATGCTCAACTACCTTACCGAAAGGCCGACTGATATCGGCGACCTGCTTGCCAAAGCCCTGAAGACCGGCGAAATCAACCTAAAGGCGATGCAGCTTCTCGACGCCGCAAACACAGGTACATACGGCCATCCCGAACCAACCAAGGTCAGAATCACACCTCTCAAGGGCAAGTGCATCGTCATTTCAGGACACGATTTGAAAGACTTGGCCCAACTGCTCAAACAGACCGAAGGCAAGGGCATTAACATTTACACTCACGGTGAGATGCTGCCGTGTCACGCCTATCCTGAACTGAAAAAGTACAAGCACCTCGTTGGCAACTACGGCGGGGCGTGGCAGGACCAGCGAAAAGAATTTGACGCATTTCCCGGCGCGATACTGATGACAACCAATTGTATTCAGAAGCCCAAAGACAATTACAAAGGCAGAATCTTTACCAGCGGCTTGGTTGGCTGTGAGGATGTAACACACATTTCGGATGGTGATTTCAGTCCGGTCATTGAAGCCGCACTGGCAGCGCCTGGATTTACAGAAGACGGGCCGGAAAAATCTATTACGGTCGGTTTTGGACATAACGCGGTTCTTGGCGCTGCGGACAAAATCGTAGAGCTGGTCAAAACCGGCAAGATAAAACACTTTTTCCTGATAGGCGGCTGCGACGGGGCAAAGCCGGGAAGAAACTACTACACCGAATTTGCACAGAAGGTGCCGGACGACTGTATGATTCTGACGCTGGCCTGCGGAAAGTACAGGTTCAATAAACTTGAATTCGGCGAAATTGGTGGTTTGCCGCGGTTGCTCGACTGTGGCCAGTGCAATGACACGTATTCGGCAATCCAGATAGTCGTAGCTTTATCTAAAGCGTTCGATTGTGGCGTAAATGACCTGCCTCTTTCGATAATACTGTCGTGGTATGAGCAAAAGGCCGTGGCGATACTGCTGACGCTGCTGCATCTGGGAATAACGGGTATCAAGCTTGGCCCGTCTCTTCCGGCGTTTGTAAGTCCCGCCGCGCTGAATGTGCTGGTCGAGAAATTTAAACTCGCACCGGTAGGTGACGTTGAAAAGGATTTAGCTGAGGCTCTGGCGTAAAATGGCTTTGCGGAACATCGTAAAAATCGACGAAGAAAAATGCGACGGCTGCGGCGAGTGTATAGACGCCTGTGCCGAAGGGGCAATACAGCTTGTAAACGGAAAGGCTAAACTAATCAGCGAAGTATATTGCGATGGACTGGGGGCTTGCATCGGTCACTGCCCCCAGGACGCCATTACCGTCGAACAGCGAGAATCCGAAGAATTTGATGAAAAAGCAGTCGAACAACATCTCGCAAAACAAAAGCAGCAAGGCCCGCAAATTGATTTTGTCTGTCCGGGTATGATGGCCAAAAAACTCAGAGACACCGATGAAACATCGAATGATGATTTACAACGAGTTTCTTCGCAGTTGAGTCATTGGCCGGTGCAGCTCAAACTGGTGCCGCCAACCGCTCCGTATTTAGCCGGCGCAGATTTGCTTCTTGTCGCTGACTGTGTACCGTTTGCGATGGGGGATTTCCACAGTCAATTTCTCACCGGCCGCAGCATTGTTGTCGGCTGTCCCAAGCTCGACGACACGGACTTTTACGTCGATAAGCTCACCGACATTATCAAGCAGAACAAGCTTAACAGTCTGACCGTTGTCCACATGGAAGTGCCATGCTGCTCAGGCCTGACCCACATCGCAACCCAGGCCGTTGCAGCAAGCGGCTTGCAGTTGACCTTTGATGATGTTACCATATCGTTGCAGGGTAATATTATCAAAACCCAAAGGACCGACCCTTAGCATCGATTACCGTAGAAGAGGTTTATTGAATGCTTGATTTTGCCAAAAGACTCTTAGCTGATTTCTGGATGACGCTTTGTGAGATGTCTCCATATCTACTGTTTGGTTTTTTCGTTGCCGGACTGCTTGCAGTTCTTGTCTCCCGCGCGTGGGTCGAGCGTCATCTCGGCGGCAGGGGCGTTTGGCCTCTGATAAAGGCTTCTATTCTCGGCGTTCCGCTGCCTTTGTGTTCCTGCGGAGTTATTCCCGTTTCAATGTCGCTGCGTAAACACGGCGCGAGCAAAGGTTCGACAATATCTTTTCTTTTGTCCACGCCTCAAACTGGCGTTGACAGTATTTTTGTAACATTTAGTCTGTTGGGACCTCTATTTGCGATATTTCGGCCTGTCGCTGCCTTTATAACCGGAATCATAGGCGGCGGTATAGTAAGCCTTTTTGACAAGACAAAGCCGCAGGCCGAACAGACTGTCTGCACGGATGATTGCTGCAACGAAGACAAGCGAACGCGTCTAATCGGCGGATTGAAATTCGCTTTTGTTACGCTTCCTCGCGACATCGGCCCAGCGATGTTAGTCGGACTCGTAATCGCCGCTTTTATTTCCACCCTGGTTCCGGATGATTATTTCGCCGACAAACTTGTCCACCCGTTTTTGGCAATGATAGTTATGATGGTCCTCGGCATACCCGTTTACGTTTGTGCTACGGCTTCAGTGCCCATCGCCGCCGTGTTAATTATGAAAGGACTTAATCCCGGCGCTGCTCTGGTTTTTCTTATGACCGGTCCTGCAACCAATGCTGCCTCTTTTACAACTATCTGGAAGGTGCTGGGCGGGAAAACCGCTATCATCTATCTGCTGACAGTCGCAGGCTGTGCCCTGGCTGCCGGACTGACGATTGATTACCTTGCCAACTGGTTCGGCTCGGAGGTAGTGACAAAACCTCATTGGATGCTGCCGGAGCCTGTCAAAATCGTCTCGGCAGTCGTTCTCATTGCAGTTCTGTCCTACGCCATATTCGGCAAATTTCACAAATCCAAATCAGCTCATTAGCACAATCTGACTCCGTCCGCCAAAGCTGTCTTAGATTAACATGCGGTCTCGGAAGGAGTGAATTTGGGAAAAACTGTTGCAATCCGGCCACATCCCGTTTACTATTCTCGCCGACAGGGGAACGTAGTATATGGTTGAGCCGGCAGGACAAGGCGAAAGAAGCACTGGGACCGCTACCAATCGGACTGTAACGGATTACGTCAGTTCGTTGAGCGAAGAGTGCCGCATGTTGGTAATTCTGAAGACTCAGTTGTATGAGGATTCCTGGGAGCCGATGCTCAGTGACCTGCGAAGTCGTCTGGACGGCAAGCCATATATTTTCAAGCTTGCTAATAGAATCCAGGATGATATCGAGCGTATAGAGCAGATGATGCAATTTGAATCCGAAAATAGCGTTGATTTAGCCCGGTACGTTGAGATGCCATAATCCACCACCGCTGCCACTGTCGTATGGCCGGTGACTTGGAGATTTTTTGAGGGTTTTTGCTGATGAGCAGAAAATCACTATGTGTAAAAGCATTATTGTTTGTTTCAATTGGAGTAATTCTGATTCAGGGTTGCGCCAAAGAAGAAGAAGTAGTAGTGGTAGAAGTCAGGCCTCAGCCCGGAGAGCTTCTGGTGTCCGCCGAATCACTTCGGCAAGCTGACCTGGAGATTGCCTGGTCACATACCATGCCGATGCAGCCGCGGGAAGGGCTCAAAAGCCTCAGCATTCTCGATGACCGTATCTATGCCGTCTCAGGCCGCAATTATCTCGTTAGCCTGGACCGGCGAAAAGCATCTCCTGTTTACTCGTGGCAGTTGGCTCGGCCTGAAGCAACAATGTGTGGTCTCAAAAACTATGGCGACCATATTTATTCCATAATCGGCGCTGAACTTGTCATCCTTGGCGAACAGGAAGGCTTGGTACAGAAGAAAGAACATATCGGCTTCGGGCCTGTATGTCCGCCTGCCCGCAACAAATCTTTCTTTTATATACCGGGCACGGACCGTCGCATCCACGTATTGCAGGCTGCCGATATGGTACAGGTCTTTGAAGTCTCGGCTAATGACGACGGCGATATCATCTCTGTTATGGCTGATGACAGTATTGTCGTTTTTGCCACCAATGCAGGCACTATCGCTGGCATGATGCCGGACAGACCTACCCAGAAGTGGCGGTTCAAAGCCGGTGGTGCTATCAACGGGCCGGTCGTCTATAGTAATTGGCAATACTTTTTTTCCAGCAGGAATGCCTATGTCTACAGCATAAACCGGTCGAAAGGCAAGCTCGTCTGGAAGTATCTCACTCCGGCTCTTCTGACCGCCTCTCCCAAAGTTACCCGTAACTATGTGTATCAGCATGTCAGCGGACACGGGCTTCTGGCGATAGACAAACGGACCGGAAAACTTGCCTGGCAGCTCGCAGAGGGGATTGACCTGCTGGCCGAAAACGGCCGCAGGGTATATGTCATGGCTGAAAAGAACAAAATCGTTGTCATGGACAACAAGAAACTCAAAAAAATTCATGAAATCGAAATACCCGGTGTTACCCGCTGGGTCACGAACACCGTCGACGCCCGAATATATCTGGCCGACGAATCCGGAAGGATTGTTTGTATAAAACCAATCAACTTCTGACTTCTCTGTGTTCTCTGTCTGCCCGCCGAAGCCTTGGCGTAGGCGGGTGCCCTCTGTGGCTATAATAATTTAACTTACTCTGTGGCTTTGTTATTTTAGGGAATTGAAATGGATGTCAAGGTAAAGACAGCGCTGGTAAGTGTATCTGACAAGAATGGTATTGCGGATTTCGCTGGTAAGCTTGCCAAAATGGGGGTCAAAATCATCAGTACCGGGGGCACTGCGAAAAAACTGCAACAAGCCGGCGTTGATGTTGTGGCAATTGACTCGGTAACAGGTTTCCCGGAGATGATGAACGGCCGGGTCAAAACCCTGCACCCCAAAATCCACGGTGCGCTGTTAGGCTTAAGAGATAAGGACGAGCACGTTGCCGCAATGAAGCAGCACGGTATTGAACCGATAGACCTGGTCTGCGTTAATTTGTATCCTTTCGAGCAGACCATCGCCAAAGACGGCTGCACACTCGAAGATGCGGTTGAAAATATTGATATCGGCGGGCCGAGCATGCTCCGTTCGGCTTCCAAAAATCACAAATTTGTCACCGTCGTTACAAATCCCGCGCAGTACGACCGCGTAATTGAGGAAATGGAAAACAACGGCGGCGCCGTCAGCCTGCAGCTTCGCAGTGAATTTGCACGCGAAGCATTCAGCCTGACCGCTTATTATGATGCGGCCATTTCCAAATACCTCAACGGACGTGCTTCGATAGATTATCCCGACAGGCTGTCAATTGCGGTCGCCAAACAGATGGACTTACGATACGGCGAGAATCCGCACCAAAGCGCCGCCTATTACAAACTCCCCGCCGGTACGGAGACATCCGTCAGCAGCGGCAAATTGATCGAAGGCGGCAAGGCCATCAGCTTCAACAACTTAATGGACACCAACGCCGCATTCGAACTGGTCAAGGAATTCGATGAGCCCGCCGCCGTGGTCGTTAAACACCTCAATCCCTGTGGCTGCGCAATTGATGACGATATCTGTGAGGCGTATCGAAAGGCTTACGAAGGTGACGTCATAAGCGCATTCGGAAGTATTGTCGCCCTTAACAGGAAAGTCGATGAAAAACTGGCGCAGACCATCATGGAATCTTACAGCCGGTTCGGCAAGACCCGTGGCGCTGGCGGATTCTTCGCCGAAGTCATAATCGCGCCGGCCTTTGAAAAAGATGCCGTCGAGATAATTCGCACGCTCAAAAGCTGGGGCCAGAACGTTCGCCTCGTTGAGACCGGCCCAATAGACAAATCCAAAATCGACTCCGCCGAATACGATGTCCGCTATGTAGTAGGCGGAATACTGCTGCAGAAGCGTGACCTTATTGGATGGGAACCGGACTTGCTGACCTATCCGACAAAAGCACGCCCAAATGCTGAGCAGCTTGAGGATTTGCGAATAGCCTGGCTTGCCGGCAAACACACCAAAAGTAACACTATCGTACTGGCCAGGAACAAAAAGATTATCGGTGTCGGGGCAGGCCAGATGAATCGTATCGAATCCGGATTGATTGCGTTCAAAAACGCCGGTGACGAGACCAAAGGCTGTGCCATGGCCTCCGACGCATTCTTCCCGTTCCCGGATAACGTCGATAACGCTGCAAAGGTAGGCGTTGCATGTATCGTTCAGCCGGGAGGCTCGAAAAAAGATGGCGAAGTAATCGCTGTTGCTGATAAGCATGGTATCGCCATGGTCTTCACCGGCAAACGACACTTCAAGCATTAAAAATGCTTGTCCTGAGCGGCCTGTGGTGAGCGAAGTCGAACCGAGTCGAAGGGTAAACATTGATCTCGTCGCGGCGTAGCTCCGAAGGAGCGTAGACGGATGATTGAAAACATTGAAGCCATTTTGAAAGTCGTCACATTTATCGCCTTGGGCGGCGTGGCGGCAATCATTTTTTTCTTCATTTATGCTCAGGTCATCACCGGCTCGAAGACCATCCACAAACAACTCGAAAGACTGATAGAACTCAACGAACAAATCCTCGAGCAACTCAAACGCCAAAACACTCCAAAAGAGAAATAGATTGTAGTTAACAAAGCCCAATATCCGTCTTCGCTGCGCTACGCCGCGACAAGTTTGGGTTTGTTTTGGGTTTGTTTTTGGGTGAAATCGATGTTTTTGGGCTGGAAACAGGGAAATTTGGGTTCGTTTTGCATAAAAAGCATTTATTTTAGACGCAGATTTCGCTGATTTCACAGATTTATTTATAGCCACAGAGTTCACAGAGAAGTTCTTTAACAACAAATTCCACGAATTTTCACGAATTATAT
>SDBV01001539.1_pt1 | contig 34786 bp, 29 predicted proteins | sample 2277081 | NCBI WGS metagenome assembly SDBV01 (sample SAMN10402039, study PRJNA504765) | marine sediment metagenome | isolation source: marine sediment core GS10_PC15, 223 cmbsf | place: Arctic Ocean: Southern Knipovich Ridge | collected 2010 | reverse complement strand
GCCAAGGACTCACGCGTTATCTCAAAGCTCAAACGGCACTCTTGGAGTAGCCCCTTGATTCTCAGGACACGAGACACCCCTTAAAATAAGAGGGAGTCTTGTGACTAGTTTCAAGCCTAGGCAAATCGTGGAAAGCATTGAAGTTCTGACCGAGCCGGAGCGCCGTCGTCGGCGTTCGGTCCAGGAAAAAGTAGCCATCGTGCAGGAAACCCTGGAGCCGGGAGCAACGGTTTCAGCAGTTGCCCGTAGACACGGAGTGAACCCAAACCAGGTGTTTGCGTGGCGCAAGCAATACGAGGAAGGCAGCCTGGCAGCGGTGAAAGCTGGAGAAGCCGTGGTGCCTGCCTCGCAGTTGGCCACGGCGATGAAGGAAATCAGGGAACTGCAGCGTCTGCTTGGCAAGAAGACGCAGGAGGCAGAAATCCTGAAGGAAGCAGTCGAGTATGGCCGCTCAAAAAACTGGATTGCGCGCTCGCCCTTACTGCCCGGGGACGACCAATGAAAACGGTCTGCAATGTTCTCGGCGTGGCGCGCTCTGCTTTGGCAGTCAGAAAAGCCCGCTCTCCAGACTGGCAGGACGGCCGCCGCGCCCGACAGACCGACGACACGGAGCTGGTCGCTGCAATCCACGAGCATGTGGCGGGCTTGCCGACTTATGGATACCGACGAGTCTGGGCATTGCTGCGACGTAGTCACGAATTGACCGGTGCGCCGTGCGTGAACGCCAAGCGGGTCTATCGCGTCATGCGTGACCATCAGTTGCTGCTCCGGCGCCTTGGCCAGCGACGCGATACCCGCCGACATGATGGACGCATTGCCGTTGACCAGAGTAACGTCCGCTGGTGCTCGGACGGCTTCGAGTTCCGTTGTGACGATGGCTCGCCGTTGCGCGTGACGTTCGCGCTGGACTGCCATGACCGGGAAGCTATTAGTTGGGCAGCGACTACTGGCGGCCATAGCGGGGACGTCGTGCGCGATGTGATGCTCGCAGCGGTCGAGCAACGCTTCGGCACGCCGCAGGCAGGCGCACCCATCGAATGGCTGTCGGACAATGGCTCTGCCTACATCGACCACCGTACGCGCAGCTTTGCCCGCGAGTTGGGCCTGGAGCCGTTGACGACGCCTGTTCGTTCGCCGCAGAGTAACGGTATGGCCGAGTCGTTCGTGAAGACAATCAAGCACGATTACATTGCCTTTATGCATAAGCCTGATGTGCCAACAGCGCTCTCACATCTGGCTGGCGCCTTTGAGCATTACAACGAACGCCATCCGCATAAGGCACTGAAGTACCGTTCCCCCCGGGAGTTCCGGCGAACCGCTGCATCATCAACTTAACGGTGTCTGCGTGTCCTGATTTACAGGGGCAACTCCAACTCTCGCCCGCCGTAACACGAAGTATGGAATGTTCTATGAGACGACCATAGGTTAAAGCTCCAGTTTACTGGTTCACCACACTGCCAAACACACGAAAACAATAGCAACTGTTATGCCATGAAGTCGAATCAGATCAAGTAGTAGGCAAACGTTGGTCAACGTGGTACATATGCGCATTTTCAACATGCATTAGTTTGGAGTACAAATTGAATTTATTAAGTGCACATGCACCATAATCAGACGTGACTAGGATCACGCCGCACACCCAAGTGAAACTTCATAGAAATTAACAAGCCATCGAATGCCAAACGCAATGACGTCATTCAGCCCGCAGGCGCCTGTATGACCACGCCATACCAGCCTAGTCCGCGATAACTCTCGTACCCAGGGGTAGCGGCGAATGAGACGGTGCGACCGTCGCTTAGCTGATAAAAACCATTCTCGCTCCCGCCGCCAATTAGTCTGAACTGCTCGTTCAATATCCCCGTGGAATCGGAGCTTGCGAGAACGCGAAACGTCGAGTCCAGAATCAAGCAGCGTGTCCGCGTCCATTCGTCGGCGGTCAGCCGTACTCCCTTGACGACTGCGGAGGCCTGTGTTGCCCAGTCGAAAAAAATCACGAGGACCCCGAGGGGTCGACCGTCGGTTGAACCGCACTCACGAATCGCCGTGGCGTAGGTCGCTACGTGTGCGCCTTTCAGTAACAGGAGAGCCTCGACATCTCCGGCTACAAAATCCGACCCCGACTGCGTTCTCATGGCAGCCTGGAACCACTTTTCGTCGGCGACATTTTTGGCATTGACCTGATACGTATGCGGGCGCCCGTTGGCAACCACCGTTCCCTCCGCATTCACGATCCACAGATCCAGATATACGGTGTAACTGTCCAGAATCACCGATAAGCGACGCGACGCATACTCGTGTGCCTCCGCACTTCCGTTCGAAAGACAATCGACCACTGCCGAATCCGTCGCCCACCATCGCACGTCGCACGACCGCTCATAAAGATTGCGGTCGATGATGTCGATCATGTTTAGTGCAAGATCGGTACATCGTTGCCCCTCGTGCGAGCGAAGTCGTTCAATCATGCTGTCCGCGAGATCGGTCAACTTCGACAGCGAACCGGCTAGTTCCTTGTTAAGGCCTAGTGTAATCTCCGAAATACGCGTCGCTACATGTTTGACCTGCTTCGCCACTACAGCGAATCCCTTTCCCGCCTCGCCGGCGCGTGCAGCTTCGATCAATGCGTTCAGTGCAAGGTAGGTCGTCTCCCGATTGACGTCGTTAATGTCAGATATCTTGTCCGTCGCGATCCTTTTCACACGATGCGTAAGCTCAACGATTTCCTGTGGGTCTGACATTGATAGCACCTCAGTGAAGGATGTTATATCCGGAATCAGGACGCAAGGATCGCGCCCACCGCGGTGACGTTAGCATGCGCGCCTGCCGCAGATGATCGAATCATGGGGAAGCACCCCGGCTCCCTCCACGCTTTAGAACGCACGGTCTGCAATCAAGCCGCCAACTGAGATGTTGTCCTGCAGCGCGTGCTCCACTCATTCGGTACGAGATGTAGATGAGGCCACATGGAAATGTCGCGGACCTGCCAGTCCGTTGGTTGTGCGACTTTGGGCATGAATGCTAGTTACCAGGCGCGCACGCGTAGATCACGTCGTGTCGAACTCAGGCAGCAGCGGCGCCTACCTTGGCTGCTAGGGTCTGTTTACATTCAATGAAATGTGTTTACATCTTGTCTTTTGATCGAACTGGCCAAGATGCGAACGTTATTGAGCGATGAAGTATGGGCACGAATCGATTCTGTCTTGCCGGGCAAGGAGGGCGATCCGGGGCGCACGGCGAGCGACAATCGTTGGTTTGTCGAAGCTGTCCTCTGGATCGGCCGGACCGGCTGCCCCTGGCGCGATTTGCCGAAAGAGTTCGGCCGATGGCATACGGTGTACATGCGCTTCTCCCGGTGGCGTCGCAAAGGCGTTTGGGAACGCGTAGCGCACGCCGTGTCTGACGAGACGGAGATCAAGTGTGTGCTGATCGACTCGACCATCGTGCGTGCGCACCAGCATTCGGCCGGAGCTCGAAAAAAAGCGGCCCGCAAGCTCTCGGCCGCTCGCGCGGAGGACTGACGACCAAGCTGCATCTGGCCGTCGATGAAGCCGGGCGACCTCTGCGAATGATCGTCACCGCAGGACAGGTCTCGGACATTTCGTGTGCGCACGAATTGGTCGAGCATCTGCGCACGGGTGCTGTGATTGCTGACAAAGGCTACGACTCGGATGTCTTCGTGAACACCATCCGCGCTACGCGTGCGAAGGCCGTTATCCCACCGCGCTCGAACCGAAAGACCAAGCGTCGGTACAGCCGCGTGCTGTATCGAACTCGGAACATCGTCGAACGCTTCTTCAATCGCATCAAACATTTTCGTCGCGTCTCCACTCGTTACGACAAGCTCGCTAGCAACTATTTCGCCTTCGCGGTACTTGCCAGCGCCTTTGGGCCGCTGGTGAGAATGTGAACAGGACCTAGACGGCGAAACTCCGGTTGGGCCGCGGATGAAAGATTCGACGTTGCGGAAGTAAGTCATTCACGATTCGCCCGACTCGCCTCCACCTCATGTGAGATTTTCTTGACTGAGTCATCGAACCGCTGGTCGCCAGAGTTCGACAACGTGATAGCGGAAGATGTCGAGCGTTCGGTACGTCATACATTGTTGCGGAAACGCGTTCGACTTTGACCTGGCCGCAAAGGCACGTGCGCTCGCGCACATCTTCGTGTCGTCTTCCGCACACCGAACCGCCCCCCCACACGGAATAAAGTGACTGTCTCAGCTCAACGGCAGGCCCGCGCACTTGCGAACTAACGCGCTTCGCCGATGCCTGCGCACAGTTCACGAACGATACGGTTCCCAATTCTTACTTCGTAATGCACATGCGCACCTACTGCTTGCAAAGCTTCGCGTGACCTCAGAACGTGTGCCGCTTCGCGATGGCATCCATGCATCGGCGCCCACTGTTGGCGTCCGATGGCACTAGAATAGTTCTCGAGTGCAACTGCAGCAATTTCGGACAACCTTCATTCAGACAACTATCGCCAGCGAATCCAGCGAGTGAATTTTAGGTACGTGGTCGATTGCATGCTTATCGGATCATCCAGTCGCGTATCGGGCAATCCAGCTCAATGAGCGGATCCTCCCATAAATCCTTTGTTTCAGACGCTCCGGCGGTGGCGCCAACGCTCTTTTAACATATAGCCAATTTTTACAAATCTAGGTGACTGAGCTTGGCCATGTCCTTTTCGTTGTCGAAACAACGATCAGGTTAACAGCATTCATCGAACGTAAACAGCCTCCACATTCATTTTGTTAAGGCTTCTTATTGCGGTTCCCCCATCGGGGCCACGCCACCTATCGGAGCCATCCCGCCCGCCGAGACCGCAGCGTCTGGAGTCGCTGCTTCTGCCGCTGTCGCGCCCCCGACAGAAGGAACATTCACAGCCCCACCCGGCATCAACTGCGCAAACCTCGCGACAAACACCCATTCCGTATAACTCTTCCTTTTCTCGAACCCCCGAAATTCCTTCGGGAAATGCGCGATCTGGATCGGATGGGCCGTCGAGGCGCTGTGTATTCCGATGATCGTTTGCCCGTCCAGCCCCCTCACCAGCACCCAATCCGCCTTGCCCGTCATCGGGTCCGCATAGAGCTTGCGCAAATAGTGCACCGGGTTCGGGTAGCGTGGGTCGAGCAGGAGTTCATCGAGCGTGCGTGGTTGCGTAGGTTGTCCCAAAGGCGTGTTCTCAGCGTAATCCAGCAGCGCGCGCTGAAATTCGCCGCCGACGTAAAGCAGTTCCTTTTCGGCCATGCGCCGCTGGTAGATCGCGCCGAGCTGAATCGCGCCGGCAGCCGTCACGCCGATGATGGCAATCGAAATCAGCAACGCCAGATACGCAAAACCCGCTTGCGCCGCATGCGCGCTTCGCCTGCCCGTTCGCATCGCTACAGCGACTCGTACGGCCGGCCGTCAAGCGTGGTGCCGGGCGCACCGCTCTTGACGTCGTAGACCTTGCCGGGGAACTGCTCCTCGGGCGGCACGATCTGCCAGGTCGTGGCGCTGCCCGTGATCGGATCGAGCGGCGCTGAACGCAGATAGTGCTTTTCCACGAGCTCATCCAGCGAGTCGGGATAGCGGCCCACGTCCCCGTAAAACCTGTCGATGGCGTCGCGCGTCGCATGCAGGTTTTCCGCGAGGACTTTCTCCTTCGACGCATCGATCGAATGGAAGTAGCTCGGCAGCGAAATCGTGAGCATCACGGCAATGATACCGCTGTCGTATTGGACAAGGCCGACTACAAGCTGACTCACGATACCGCAGGGCGCTTCGATACCTACACGATCATCGTGCCCGTCAAAGGCGACTATGCGCGCCTGCGGCGTTTTTGCGAGAAGGTCCTGTTGACGATTCCGTACGCTGCGCTCGAAGACATGCGTTTCACGCGCAACTCCGCCAACGACCAGGCCGTCGAGGCAAGTTTGCGTTTCACCGTTTTCTTGCGGCCTGAAACGGCGGCATCGGGAGCGATGCCGTCACCTGCATCGAAAACGAGACCCGCATCGAGACCCGCATCGTTTGCGGCGTCGGCTTCGACCGTGTTACCGCCGCTGCCACCGTCACTCGCGTCTGGCGCGGTGGTCGAGGTGAGGAGATGAAGCGCAAGCACATCATCCTGGCCGTGCTGTTCGTCCTGAGCGCGGGAGTGCTCGCATTCGCCGGCAAAGCCCCGGCGGACACGCTCGTCGAAGCCGCGCCGCGTGCCGGCACGGGCACTGGAACGTCGGCTGAGCGCCCGGGTGCCGGCAGCGTCGTGAGCATAGCGGCGCTGCGCCGACGCGCCGAACTCGTCGGCCCGGCCGGCGGCGAACACCACGCGCTGTTCGGCAGTATGTCCATCGTGCCGCCGCTGCCTTCCGCCGCCCCCGCCGATGCACGGATACCGCCGCTGCCGCCGGCTCCCCCGGTGCCGAATATGCCCTTCACCTACCTCGGCAAAGAGGAAGCAGAGGGCCAATGGGAGGTTTATCTGGCGCGCGGCGACGACACGCTGATCGTGCACGAGCACATGGTGATCGACGGGGCCTACCGGGTGGACGCGATCACTCCCCCGACCATGAAGCTCGTCTACCCATTCGCGATTGCCATGCACTGATGTCATTTCAGATATGCCATCGCGGTAGTTCTAATCCGGCATCTGAACGCGCACGATGGAAATAACGTTAAGTTTCTACAGCTTTTCCAACACGATTCGCGGATACTCTGAAGCGCAGCCTCCCCCATTAGGGCTACGACACCGCGAAGACGTGATCTCAGGGCGGTTTGCGCCGGTTGACCATTCAACTATGTATCGCTCGACCGTCATGCTTGCTCCAGCTCTCGACAAAGCGTTTGCAAAGCGCCACCAGAAGATTACCAATAGCTGACGAAGAACGAAGCGTATATCAAAGTCAAGGTTGAACGGAAGCACCTCTGTCCGACTCTCGATCAAACTGACAATGCTCGACGTTCTGTTTCGTGCGAAGTCGAATAAGCGCTCCCCACGGCGCTACTTTACAGACCCATCGCACGTAACGGCAAACGCAAGACAACAACAAATGCCAGTTGGGAAAATCTCAGAGCTACATAGAATCAGTCTTAATACGAATACTACGATTAGATCTGGTAAGCGAAGTACCGGAAACGTTGTTGAGTAAGATCACCGAACAATCAAGCGCGTTGTACGGCCGACGCTGCGTCTCAATAATTTCTCTGCACCAACGTCATCCTGAGTCATATGAAATTCATGCATGCGATAACGAAATGGCAATGGGAGAACCACCTTGATCCAGAGTGCTCATGCACCGAGCAGCTCCACACCATGCGATGCGAGCTTTCCTCCAGAATATCTGGTAACTCGCGTCTTCCTCGTTACTGCGACACAAACCATATATTCCACACAAGCTATACGTATAGTAGATGCCGCATATCACAAATATTTCATATTAATCTTTCGAAGCAATTCCGACCAACCAACACCCCTCCGCTTCGGAGAACCACCATGTCACTTCGCCCGCCCCTTCGATTCGACGCGATCAGCATCGTGGATCTTATCGCTCGGAGTCAGTTGTCTGCCGTATTCCAACCCATCGTGGATTTCGACGACGGGGCAATTCTCGGTTACGAGGGGCTGATTCGAGGACCAGCGGGTTCGTCGCTCGAGACCCCGTTCGAGCTCTTCGCACAGGCCCGCGCCGAAGGCTGCGTGATCGAACTGGAGCGGGCTGCCGCACGTACCTGCATCGAGGCGTTCGCGAGGCTAGCGTGCGGGAGCAAGCTCTTCCTTAACTTCAGCGCGGGTGCGTTGTGTCAATTCGCTAAGGCCAGCGACGACGTACTCACATTGCTGCGCCAGTCCGGCATCAGCCCTGAGCGGATCGTGATCGAGCTAACCGAACAAAGCACGATTCCCGACATCGGTAGCTTCTTGCTAGTGCTTGCGCCATTGCGCACCGCTGGCGCGCAATTCGCACTTGACGACTATGGCACTGCCAACGCCAGTATGAACTTGTGGGTGCAATTGCAACCGGACGTCGTGAAAATCGACCGATTCTTCATTCATAGCATCGCGAGCGATCCTCTGAAGTTTGAAGCTGTTCGAGCCATGCAGCACTTCGCACGCGCGAGTGGCGCCAAACTGGTTGCCGAGGGAATCGAAAGCGAAGCGGATCTGATCGTCGTCCGCGACATAGGGATTGATTGCGGCCAAGGCTATTTCTTCGGCCGACCCAACGCGCAACCGGCTCGCATGGTGACGGACAACGCCCGCCAGGCGATTCGCGCGGGCCACATCTCAGTCTTTCCTGAAGCCACGCGCACGCTCGGCGGGTCGCCCTCGGGCGGCATGGCGTCCATGAAAATGCTGGTACACGCACCGGCCCTGCCAAGTGACGCCACCAACAACGACGTGTTCGAACTTTTCAACCGCCTGCCCGATCTGCATGCCGTGGCCGTAGTCGAACATGACGAACCGGTCGCGCTGATTAACCGACGTGCCTTCATGAACCGCTATGCACGGCCATTTCACCGTGAGCTGTTTGGCAAACGTCTCTGTCTTCTGTTTGCAAGCGAGTCGCCGTTGATCATCGAGAAATCCATGACGGTCGAGCAGATGGCCAAGCTGCTCGCAAGCGATGACCAACGCTATCTGGCCGACGGTTTCGTCATCACCGACAACGGCAAATACGTGGGCCTAGGCACCGGTGAAAAGCTCGTGCGCGCGGTCACCGAGGTGCGCATCGAAGCGGCGCGCTATGCTAACCCGCTGACCTTCCTGCCGGGAAACATCCCGATCAGCTCACATATCTGCCGACTGCTCGGCAACGACGCCGGGTTCCATGCGTGCTACGTCGACTTAAATCATTTCAAACCGTTCAACGACCAGTACGGCTACTGGCAAGGCGATGAAGTACTCAAGTTCGCAGCGGCGGTGCTGGCCGACGTGTGCGACCCGATGCGTGACTTCCTCGGCCACGTGGGTGGCGACGACTTCCTTATCCTTTTCCAGAGCGATGACTGGCTGGATCGCGTGATGCGCGCAATTCACGTGTTCAACGAAGGCGCGCGACGTTTCTACGCCCCAGACGACCGTCTTGCCGGTGGTATTCATAGCGAAGACAGATGTGGTAATCCGATCTTTTTCGGTTTTGTCACGATGGCGATTGGCTGCCTGCACGTCGAACCTGTCGACGGTCAAGCGCCTTACACAAGCGAGGAAATTGCCTCAGTAGCGGCGGTGGCGAAGCGGCGCGCGAAACAGAACGCATCGGGCTTTTTCTCACTTAAAGCCGATGAGAGTGTCGAATTGGTGCGAGGGCAACGGACCCAGTTAGTTTGAACACGTTGAAACGGCACTGTTAGGTTGATGGAGAGGCGGCGGTAGAGTAACGCGATGAAAATGACAAAATCGTTTCATCACGGCCACCGCGTCCCTGCCGTCGTCATAAGCTGCACGGTTCTCTGGTATTTCCGAATCAGCCTGAGCCTGCGGGACGTCGAGGAGTTGCTGCTTAAGCGAGATGTCGTGGTCACGTACGAAACAATCCGTTGCTGGTGCGACAAATTTCGTGCTGGATTCGCCGAGTACGCCAACGCATCGCGGCGCAAACCAGGTAGCACATCTCATCTGGACGAGATGTTCATGAAACTGCGCGTCGAGCCGTATCTGTTGCGGCGAGCGGTCGACCAGCATGGCGCTGAACTTGACGTGCTCGTGCAAAGGCGGCACGACAAGGCTGCAGCGAAGCGCTTCTTCCGAAGGGTGCTGCTTCCAAACCGGGTGCCGTGCAAGATCGTCACCGGCCGAACAGTCCACCGTTTGGAAATTCGAGGTGGGGAACGTCACACAGTCGGATAGGTCGTTTAATTCATCTTTCCCTGCATCGCCCAACTCCTAATCGATCTAGATTTGCGAAAACATGTCCGCCACCGTGGGACTGTGCGTCCCGGCCGAGTGAATCACAAAGGTCCTCGGGTAATGCCTGATCACGGAGTTGGATTTCCCGATAAACGACGAGACGATTCGATACGCCTGAAATCAAATACACGACTAGAGTTAACTCGCACGATTCGCTAAGTTTTCTTAACAACGTTCAGACAATTAGTGTCGTGATTTAGATATTCGCACGCGAAAGCTGGTGCTGGTGGCAAATCGGAACAGATTCGCACCGGTCTTCCACAAGTCGTATAAAAAATCCGCATTCCTCATGACACACGATTCGCAATTCTTGGCCTTACGCGGGATAGTCGCATCAATAAAATGCGAAGACGAAGGAGAGGGGCAATGAGTACGATGGACAGTTCTTTGCGTTTGCTAGTCGAAAAATGGCTTGGATCGAATCCGGCGATGCCGGCCCGGGTAATCCGGTTCGGCCACATACGTTTAAATCGGCGACGATATGTGTGCGTTGAGGCATTGCGGCCAGCAGGTGCGTTGACAATTTATTTCTTTTTCCACGATGACGGTATGTGGTGCGTTTATCCGCCAGAGGTCAAACGTCCGACGATGAGGTTTTCATAACGTCAATGGAGATTATCGCTTGCTGAGGCCCTACGGTGCAATCTGCGCCAAGCACCGAAATAACGGGCTTATGACGTGCTTTTAGCCGCGCCAATTACAGAACTTTTGGTTTAGTGGGTGACAACATTCACTCCGACGACGATTTCCGGTGCGCGATAACGAAGCGCCAAACACCTCAAGTAGCCGGGTGCAAGGCCCGAGCACCAGTTCCTATGACATGTGTGCCTTTCTTTCACGATATCGGCGACCAACGATACAGGTGAGTTGAAGCCGCGTGCACATACCCAGTCGGCGTTGCCGATTCCGACATGCGACTTCACCAAAGCAGGCCATCGGTCGAGTACGGACGTTCACTGCCGACCACGCCGAAACGGCGGCGATCACTGTTTGTGCGTCCCGTCAAGCGCGGTGGTGTCGTTCTTCTGGCGCGTGGAGAGCGTGACCCCGCCGTCATGGCCCCTGTGTCACCCATGCCAGACCAGCGTGCGCGGGATGCGAGCGCGAGACAGATGCACCACACCGCGAGCCCAATCACAGCAGACACGACCCCGCTCGCAGTGCGAACTGTGACTAAGTTACCACCTTACTGACCCGACAAATCCGACCATTCGCCACTGAAGGAAGATCCCGCCAGCTCAGACATCCGACAGCGCCTACCCGTAGACGCAACGCGCGTTTGCGTCAAATGTCATTGACGCCGGTGCGTTCGCCGGCATCGCCACGTTGCCGTCACTCGATGCGATACATTGATCGCGAAACGTGCGCACAAAGCTGATAAGGTCGAAAAGCCGGTCAGCCTCGATCCTCGAACTGAAGTTATCGTCAGTCCGCTTCGGATTCCTGAGCGGTTTCCAGATTACGATGAAAGAGTCGCCGCTCTAGCAGCCGAACACAGGATAGACCAGTGCACGCTCGGAGTGTCATGCCCACGCATCAGCTTCGGATACAAGGCGCCGATCGCAAATGTCATGAGGTCGTGTCAGCAACGTCAGTTTAGCTAAGTAATCGCACTCGTTCACGAGTCACAGGCACCCCAAACCGCGCTCTCTCACAGTAAGCCAACCCGCCATCATGAACACTTTCGAAACTAAGAAGGAGTAACTGAAGTTTCAAACCCAGGCAGCGTTTTTTCACCACTCCAACAAAAGTGCAGGTCTAAGCGCGGTTGAACCAGCCTAGCCGATCTGCAGCAACGATACCAGGCTTTCTAGTACGGTCTGCAGTTCGTTGCGGTCAGGTCGCGTCCCCCAGTTTCGGGCGCCGACCACCGATGCGATAGCAATCCACGAACTGGGTGGAAACCACTTCCGAACTACGGTCTCTCCCTGAAAAATCCGCAGACGCCCGGTTTTCTCGCAATAATCGGCACGAAGTTCGGTACCGTCCAGTTGAACAGTCATGAGAAGGTGACGCGTTCGCTTCATTGATGTCTCCTCGCAAGAAAAATCCGATGTATGTGACGGACCTCCCGACGGACGTATAGAACCTAGGTAATCAATCAATCTATCAAGTAGGTGGCTATGGCGCCCCAACCACTGATGTAAGGAACGTGCTCAAGCACCTGCACCACCTACTCATTTTCAAGTGTGAATGAAAATACCTGTGTCGAGCCCTCAATCGGGCTGACAACACCAACGACTCCCTTTTCTGCGCGAAATCGGATCTTGCCCCACACGGCACTACTCCGAACAATCTATCGGCCTAAGGCAAGCAGCCAAGAAACCAACGGCTGATAATAGGGGGTGAGTCTCGCAGTACTTCAAACAGGAAATTTCTACCTTGATACTTCGATCGAGATTCGAAAGAAAAATACGCAAACAAATTTGTTGAGCAATGCCGCCGATTGATCAAGCGTTTTGTACGGCCGATACAGTCCTCCTAGAGTTTTCACTACACCGGCATCGTCCTGATTCGCATGGAATTCATGTACAGGATAGCGCAGTAGCTGAAGGATATCGATCTTGGTCTAGATGCCTCACCCATTGTTTATATCTATCCCCATTTATATCAGCATTCCCGCGTACGCTTTTTGAATATCGTCTTCTCTTCCATACCGCAACCAATTATGCCAACGAGCGCCATTGTGCTTATTCGCTATACTTTGCCCTTCGCAGAGATCGCGCCCCGAAATTTAATATCCAGATCTTGCAGCCCCTTATCTTCACACCAACTCCGCTCGATGCCTTCGCTTGGTTTAAATATTTGTTTAACGAAATATCACCTGTTCCGTGAGCTACCCGGCAAACTCGAGCCAGTCAAGCCTGTAAATGAATACTAGATGTACACTCGACTCCCCGCTTATCGGAACGTCCCGTCGCGTATCCGGGAATCCAGCTTCGTGATTAGGTTTTTCCCGAAGTCCTCTGCGTTTGACGCGGTCACGTGGTGTCGCCTGCGAGCCGCTGCCGAGTCTCTCCGGCGTCCACCGAATCCTCTTCGAAAAGCCATCGAGATTTAGCGCTGTCCGTTCTGAGGTGTTCTACCCGCCGAACCAGAACCACCTAGGTGGCATGGTTAATATGACGCCAAACCGTGGTCATGGTTAATATGACACCAAACCGTGGTAATTGACGACAGGTGGGTCAAAACGGATGGCCCCCGCCATTAGTTGACTTTTGCGGTTCTCCAGAGTCGCTGTTGCGAAAAGTCATCCGATAAGCGTACTAGCCACGGTGGACAATAGCGGCAGCTCCACTCCCGTCGCCGAAGCGAAAAACGTGTCGCTACCGACGAGCGGCGCCGCTTTTACAAACACGTGGGAGCCGCGACGGGCGTGCGAAACCCGGGACTGAACGTGAACGTCTAGCCGTCGCGCCGATGAACATGATGTAGTCCCCGCCCCCCGTTTCCAGAGGACGGGCCTATCCGTAGGGTCCACGACGTCGAAGAACTCGCGTCAGATGAGGCCATGGTTGCGGCTCGATGCTGGCGAGCAGACACAATGCTCTGGCCCATGATGCCCGATAACCCTCTCAGAATCACTAAGGAATGCTTACACAACCGTTAATCCAGGAAATCTCCCGCGTTGATGTTCCGAGTCCACACACTACCCTCAATCTGCGGGCCTTCGATCAGCTTGCCTTGACGTATGCCACGCCACCAGACTTATCGACACGGAAGTGCGTAATTGCAAGCGCGATCCGACGATTGAAAACGCATAGGACTCCGGGAAATTCCTTATCACTGGACTGGACGGTTTGATACGTTACAAGACGATCCGATAAGTCTGAAATCAAACACATCTCTACACTTGTTTCACGTGAGCCGTGGCCGAAAGCGCAGGAAATATCGGCGATAGTTGTCTGATTAAATTCAAAACGCGAGGGCCTGTTCCGTCCTCCGATAGATGAAACCAAGAGACGAAACGATGCTCACGGTACACGAGAACTCAATACAACACGAGATCATCGGCCCGAAAATGAATGAACGCGCCAGTCGAATTCCGTTACAGGAAGTTTCACGCTGTTAATGAAGACTACAAATACAACAGATACCGAGGAAAATTTTCCGTTGCGCCTTACCAACGGCAACGACGTTGATGCTATTCAAGCACCACCGATTTCTTCCCAACCTCATCGGTTTCGCGGCGTGCTTGTACTTCCGCTTTCCGCTGGGTCTGCGCATTGTCGAGAGGACACCGGCGGCATGGGGATTCGAGCTCAGGTACGAATCGCCGGGCAGAAGATTTACCCCCGTCCACATACGTGCTCGGAATGCGAATTGCTACTGTGCGGAGTCAACTCTGGTGCGTGAAGGACATCCCGCACCGCTGTAATAACTGACGTTAAATTTCAAACAAGGAGACAAAACTGTGATTTCTTTCAAAACCACTCTTCTTTCGTTCGTTGTACTAATTATATTTGGGATTGCCGCACAGCCGTCGTCCGCTCAGGTCGGCGATCTGATGGATCCACAATACAAGCCGACCTCCACACAACTGACAAAGCCTGGCGAGTTCAAGAAAAAGCCGCCCTACAACATCGTTTTGGCGATGCCGGGTCTCTTTACGACGTGGTTAATCCAGCAAACCGAAGAGGTACGCCACGAGGCAACGCTGCATCCCGAAATTGCGAAGCTCACGGTGATATCAAGCGATTCGAATGCAGCCAGACAGGCCGCTGACCTCGAAGATCAGATTACGAAAGGTGTCGACGCCATCGTAGTATCACCGGTCTCCTCAACTGCCATTAACGCACAGATCGCCAAGGCAGTCGCGAAGGGTATCCCAGTTGTTACGTTCACGGCCACAGCCAGTTCAGACCAAGTCAGCGTCAGCGTGTTATCCGGAGGGGCTCCTGAAGGAAAGATCATGGGTGACTGGCTGGCAAAGCAACTAAGCGGCAAAGGCAGCATTTGGGCGTTTCGTGGCATCGCCGGAAACACAGAAGACACTGACCGCTACGCCGGACTCGCTCAGTCGCTGAAAGCATCCAAGTTGCAGGTATCCGCCGAAGTCTATGCCGACTGGAACTATGCCAAGGGCAAGCAAGCATGTGAAAGCCTGCTCCTTTCAGGAAAGCCCGTCGACGGCATCTGGGCCTCCGGAGGAGAAATGACGCGTGGATGCCTAGAGGTATTCCATGAAGTCGGCAAACCACCCGTTCCTGTAACGGGCGAGGGTAACAATGGCTTTCTCCGCGCCGCGCAGAAGTTGGGGGGACCGTTTGTAGCATATATCTACCCGCCGTCCTTGGGCCCGATCGCACTTCGCGCGGCCTTGTTGCTCCTGGAGGGTGACCAGATGTATCGCAGCTACTGGAGCAATGGCGGAGAAGTCATTACACGGGAGAACCTGACCAAGTATTACCGTCCTGACTTGAACGATTCGTACTGGGTAGGTTCGTTGCTTCCGGATGCAACGCTTAAGCGCCTCTATCAAAACAAATAGTCGTCAAGCCTGAAGGCGTCCACCGCCATGTGCAATCTGTTCCCGACGCACGGAGTCAAACATGCTGTATCAAGCTGAAGAAGCCTCGTATCAGAAGGCGGGGCCGCCGCTTATCGAAGGCGTCGACATTTCCATGAGTTTTGGAAATACACATGCGGTTTCTTGTGTCTCGATCGCCGGCCACGCAGGTTCCGTCCACGCTGTGACTGGCGAAAATGGCGCTGGCAAATCGACTTTCATGAAAATTCTCGCTGGCGTATATCGGCCGGACGCTGGCGAATTGCGCATGCGTGGCAAAGCTGTAACGCTGCGCAATCCACGGAGTGCTCGCGAGCATGGCATTTCTACGGTATTCCAGGAATTCACTCTGTTGCCCAATTTGACTGTCGCCGAAAATATGTTCATTGGACGCGAGCCTGGGAGACCTGGATGGATCAACAGGAAACAGATGCATGAACGTGCGAGTCATACATTAAACGCCCTCGGCGTAAATATTGATCCTCGGACACTCGCAGGCAGCCTCTCCGTAAGCGAACAGCAGTTGGTGGAGATCGCCAAAGGCATCACAACGGATGCGTCCGTATTCATTTTTGACGAACCCACGGCGGCGCTAAATGGTCCCGAAGTGAAAAAACTTGAGGAGCTTATCAAGGGCCTGCAGGCAAAAGGCAAGTCCATTTTCTACATTAGCCATCGACTCGATGAAATCTTTCGGTTATGTGACACCGTCACCGTGCTGAAGGACGGGAAGCATGTCCTTACAACTCCCTGCAGCGAGCTGGATGAACACAGTCTCGTCACGCTCATGGTCGGGCGCCCTATCGAAGACCTCTTCCCGCACAAATCTTCTGGCGTGGGACCAAGTGTGTTGCGATGTGAGCGACTGAATTCCGATACTGGACGCAGTGAGGTGCGTTTGAATCTGAACCGACGAGAGATTGTTGGACTCGCTGGACTGGAGGGACAGGGACAGCGAGAAATCATGCGAGCCGTGGCGGGGCTCGAGCAAACACTCGATGCGACTATAGAAAAATTCGACAGCGTGGGAAAACCGCATCCGGTCGACCCGAATGCCGGTGTAGCGGGCCGGCAGGCCCACGGAATAGCCTTCGTACCGGGCGACCGCAAAGCGGAAGGCCTGTACCTGGATCTCTCCGTTGCGGAGAATATTGTCATTGGCACCTATAGGGATACCCCACTTTACGGCCGCGCGTCAGCTCAGTTTTCGCTTGTGGAAGACGTCATTGCGCGCATCGGCCTAAGGGCAAAGCATCCAAAGCAGTCCGTCATAACCGTTTCCGGTGGGAATCAGCAAAAGGCTCTGCTGGCACGAGCGCTAATCTCCGGCATCGACATCATGCTGGTCGAGGAGCCGACCCGAGGCGTAGACGTAGGCGCCAAAGCAGATATCTATCGGCTGCTACGCGGATTTGCAGACGAAGGCGGAACGGTGCTCGTCAGCTCCAGCGAACTGACAGAACTCATCGGGCTGTGTGACCGTATTCTTGTCGTGCGGGCAGGAACCATTGTCGCGGAGATTGATGACGCTCAGGCATCGGAAGAGATTGTCATGTCGCACGCGCTTGGTGTCTTAAAACGGAAATCAACGGAGAAGATGCAATGAACCCGTTCGGCCCCAACTCTCGCTCTGGCCTTAAACCCTACGTTGTGTCGATACCAATCGCGCTTATCGCAGGGCTTTCCTTTGGCGCCACCGATTTCCTGAATCGCGGCAACCTTTCTAACCTCTCTGCCCAGATCGCACCGCTTGCGATTGCAACATTGGGACAGCTGCTAGTCGCCTTGGTGGGCGGAATTGACCTGTCCATTGGCTCAGTGATTAGTCTGACTACCTGCGTCGTCTCCGCTTCTGCCGGTTCAACCGCGGGTATCGCACTTGCTCTGTTGTTGGGTTGCGTCGTCGGTATCGCCAACGGAGTCGCCGTGTCAGTCGCCCGTATGCATCCGATTATTGCCACGCTCAGCTCCATGACTTTCGTCCAGGGACTGGCGCTGTACTGGCTTCCAACAGGCGGAGGACTTGCACCTCCGTTTTTACCGGCCTTCGTGAACTCGACTGTAGCCGGCCTGTCAGTCAGCTCATTGCTGCTACTAGGGTGCCTTATCGTCGTAGCCTGGCTTCTCGTCCGTACGCGTTTTGGTCTACGGCTGTATGCGGTCGGCGCACATCCGCGCAACGCCTCGCTTAATGGCGTGACGGACCGTCAGATCACCGTTGCAGTGTACGCCGCCTGCGGTCTGCTTGCCGCTGGTGCCGGTATTGTACTTACAGGTCGAATCGGTTCTGGCGACCCCATCATTGGAGCACAGTTCGCGCTCGCGACGATTACAGCAGTCGCGCTTGGCGGAGTCCAATTCTCGGGTGGGGTCGGCAGTGCCGTGGGAGCATTTTGCGGTGTTCTCACCTTGGGCCTGATGCGCAATGGAATGAACCTGGTTGGTGTCGATGCGTTCCTGCAATCTGCCGCAACTGGGGTGCTATTGCTCATCGCGATCAGCTTTCAACGCCGAAAGATCATTGGATTCTAATCTCATGCAAGCAATTACAGTCCAGCAAACTCTCCATCGCCGACGCGCTGCCCACAGGCTCTACAGCTTTCTCTCTAATCAACCGCCGTCATGGTATGGACTCGGAGTTCTTCTGCTGGTTGCCTGGGCAACGCGCCCAGCCCTGCTCTCTCCGTTGCTGCTTCTTGCAATCCTGAAGCAGGGCGCAATCCTAGGTGTAGTAACCATCGGACAGTCTCTCGTAGTACGGAGCCGCTCCATCGACCTTTCTATCAGTGGCGTCGTCGTAGTCGTCATCTGGATAGTTACCAGCGGAGCAATCCCACTGTCCGTTCTCGCTCTGGTCTTCCTGGCATTGCTCGCGGGCGCACTCATTGGAGCCATCAATGGCCTGATCATCACTCGCCTACGGGCGTCAGCTGTGATTGTCACGCTTGCGATGGCCATCGTGCTAACAGGCGCCGTCATTGCTGCAAGCCAATACCATCAACCCGGCGAAACGCCCGACCTTCTACAGATTGTGGGTTCGGGTCGTATTGGGTCATTCCCAATCGCGGCGATTGTGTGGGTTGCAGTGCTTGTCCCCTTCGCGATTGCGTTGCGCATGTGTGTGTTCGGCCGCTATCTCGACGCGGTCGGATCAAACCCGACCGCCGCGGTCGTTTCCGGCATACCAAGCCTCCGCGTCATGTTGATTACACATATCTTCTCTGGACTGACTGCCGCGTTGGCCGCTCTATTGCTCGTTGGTTCAGTCTCGGTAGGCAACACAAATATCGGCCAGGACCTGGTACTCAACTCACTGGCGGCGGTCATTCTTGGGGGTGTGAGTTTCGGCAGCGGTAAGGGACGCATGCTGGGACCAGCCGTCGGCGCGTTCATGCTTACCTACCTCTTTAGTCTGTTAATCGGCTTTGGACTCGGCGCCGCCGGTCAAGCCATGGTCCAAGGAGCAATTATTGCGCTAGCCGCACTTGTCTTCACATTTCGAAACCGGTGACACCTCGCATCTCTCAAATCGAAATTTTTCCCTACCTCCGTACAAAACGAACGGGGCTTCGGGCTCGATGCGTCAATGCGTCGGTCCGGCCCGCGCACTCGTGTCGGATCCTGAACTATCTCTGAATAACGAAGCGATTGGTGCTATCGACCCTCTGATCCGCCCCGCAATGCAAGACAGCCTTCTGAAGTTGAAAACGGATTGAGATAAGACATCCTGTTCATGACCCACGACACTGATTAAACGATGCAATTCGGTAACAAGACTATCGTCGCGCGAGAATGATCGTAGATCCAACGCGGCTCGACAGAGCAGGTTGAGAATTATCCTGTTGACAAACTTATGTGAGGAAATTCTTCGGACATCTGGATGAGGTGTCGAGACCAACCTACGATCGCAAATAGGTGAAAGATAAATCTCACGACATCTTGAATCACATCTAGTTAAACGAACAACGAAAAGTGCTCGTATCACTTTGCCAAGCGCTTAGGAAAGAAACGATGCCCATGGCTGCAATTCGTGGCCGAAAGGAAATGAGACGGAAATGAAAAGGCAATTCATCGCCGCCCTGCCGTTTCGGTTCAAAGTCGTGAACATCGCCACCAAGGCTCAGAAGACGCTCGGCACGTGATACGCAGCAGTTAGATACGAAGAAAACCGAGCCGCCTCGCGCGGCCTCATTACAAGGAGACAGTAGTGAAAAGGATCACTTTTGCAGCACTTCCGCTTGCGCTCGCGATGGCAGGCGCCCATGCTCAGAGCAGCGTCTCGCTCTACGGCATCATCGACCTCGGCGTCGATTACGCGAACAATGTCGTCAAAGGCTCGAACGGGAGCATCGTGCCCAGCAGCGGTGGCAACCTCACGCAGATGCAAAGCGGCGTGCCCCTCGGTAGCCGGTGGGGCCTTCTCGGCACGGAAGATCTGGGCGGCGGCAATCAAGCGATCTTCCGGCTCGAAAGTGGTTTTGACGCCGCGACAGGCGCCTTAGGCGGCGGCCTGGCGTTCTCCCGTAACGCTTATGTCGGCATCAAGTCGAGTCAATACGGCAAGCTGACGTTCGGTAAGCAATGGGATGCATCCGTCGACATCGTCGAGCCTTTCACGCTGAACGGCCAGTACGGCGGCTGGTACTTCGCACACCCGAACGACATGGACAACCTCGACGACGGGTTCCCGGTCAACAACGCGCTCAAGTACGTGAGCCCCAACCTCGCAGGCTTCACGTTCGAGGGCCACTACTCGTTCGGGGGTATTGCGGGCCAGTTCTCCGATAACTCGTCGTACAGTGCCGCACTGGGTTACTCGCATGGCGCGTTCAGCGCAGGCGTCAGCTACCTTCGCATCAACGATCCGATCACGGCCGTCGCCGGCTACGGCGGCGGCGGCGGCTACGTCAACGCGATCTACGGCAACGCGCTCGCGAACGCGCGCTACCAAGGTGCTTTTTCGGCTGGCGCCGCCTACGTACTTGGATCGCTCAAGGTAGCTGCCGACTATTCGAACGTCGATTTCGCCGCGGGCCCGCGCGGGTACAGCCTGCACTTCCAGAACTACGAGGTATCGGGCATCTACTCGGTCACGTCCGCGCTGACAATCGGCGCCGGATATACGTTCACGACTGGGCTCGACCATGCAACCGACACGTCGCCGAAGTACCACCAAGCTAACCTGATCGCGCAGTACAGTCTCTCGAAGCGCACGTCCGGCTACGTCATGGGAATCTACCAGCATGCGGCCGGAGCTGCCCAACACGCGCAGATCACGGCCTTCAACCCATCGAGCACACAGAAGCAGGTCATTGCCCGCGTCGGCATCACCCACTCCTTTTGAAGGTGGCGCCGCGGCATACCGCGGCGCCAACGGAATGCAGCGGACCTACTGCCTGCGTGATTCCTCGGATCTACCTTTCTGGCGTCCCATCGAAGTCATTATCCCAGGGTGACGCGTCGGGTCACATTGCTAAACGAATGACCGACGAACCTGCTGGCCACCAAGGCCACGGACATGGCTGAAACAGGTAATGACTCGGTGCAAGCCATGGTCGGGGTAATCGGGCAGATCGGCAAGAGATCAAGCAAAATTTCCGAAATCACCGGCGTGATCGAGGGGATCGCATTTCAGACCGACATTCTCGCGTTAAACGCAGCCGCGGAAGTTGCTCGAACTGGCGAGCAGGGCCGATGCTTTGCTGTCGTTGCCAGTGAGGTTTGCAGTCTGACCCAGCGTTCCGCTGCAGCGACTAAAGAAATCAAAGAGCTGATCAGTTCGTCCGTGAGTGAGCACTATCCTCTGCTCGCGCTTCGTGGATGCTGTTGTCAGCTGCTCGCAACCCGCTGGCGTCCAGCTACCTCATTTCGCTGGCCTGTGAATCGCGCGGCGCCCCGATCACCAACGGTCGGCGAATCATCTGCGCCAGCAATACGCCCAAAAGAGCGGCTCCGCCGCCCAAGAAGTGATATTCATGCAAACGTTCTCTGAACCAGCCAACCGCGATCACGGCTGTCGCGACAGGTAGCAGGTTCATAAACATGCTGCAGCGGTTAGGGCCCAGATATTTAACTCCCTGCAGCCAAAAATACGGCACTACGACCGAAGCAAGCGTGCCTGCATATGCGATCAACGGCAAGCTGGCCCGATTGGGTAACACCGTGTCCAGCGGCAACCGAAATTCGAAAAGCAGCATGAAGCTCAGCGCTGCGATCGCCTGAAAATAGGTCGACTGCCATGAAGGGAGACCGACGTGCCACCGCCGCAGCAACACGCCGTACAGCGCGTAAGCCAGAACTGCAATTAGCATCAGCAGATCGCCCACGTGGCCACCACCTGTAAAGAGCGTCGCTGGGTTTCCTGAACTGATCAGGTAGACAAGACCACCAAAGGATAGAACGCCGCCGCATAGCATGCCCACCGTCGGCGCTTCGCGCAACAACAACACCGAAAGAAGCATCGTCAGAAGTGGCACCAGCGATGTGATAATCGCGATGCTGGTCGCGGTGATGGTTTTCGCTGCCTGATATGCTAGGCATTGAAATAGCGCCATGGCAAGAAAGCCTAGAAAGGCAAGTCTGGGCAATTGCGGCACGATCACGGCGCGATTGCGCCACGCCTGCTTCAGCACAAACGGGCTCATAAGTGCGACAGCAATAGCAAGTCGCCAGAATGTAATGGCGGTCGGATCGATGGTGTCGACCGACAGCTTCGAGACCATCACGTTGCCCGCCCATAGCAGTATAGCGATGAAAGGAAACAGGAAGTACGGGGCAGGCATGCCAGAATACCTTCTGATGATAGGAAATTGGAAAATTGCTTCCGTGACAATCGAGAGTTCGGGAGACGTCAAGACCGAACACGAAGCGCCGTCGTGTCCTCAATACCGCTTGCGCGCCGGTAGCAAGAAATTGGCGCAGGGAAATCAAGTTGTGCAGGCCTTCTCACCTTTGTCGTTGTCTCGACGACGAACTCTGGGCATTCAGAATTTTCTGATGTTGAACTTGGCCACGATTCTTTATAGGAGATCGCCGGCGTCATTTCCTCTGACTGAAAGCCATCTGTGGTATCAGGGAAGATGCACACATCGGCGATGATCGACTCATAACGTTCTCCCCAGACACCGACATGCACACTCTATCTAAAATCATTTGAAATTTTCTTAGGTAAATGTGCACCCTAGACACAATGACACCACTAGCGTCGGCGTCGAGAGTCATCTTGCGCCCATTCCCGCGAAGATTCATGGGACCAGCGGCGCGCTTATAGCGACGCCGTTCCAGCCTCGTCTGACCATCAATCAATGCGCCTGATGACGAGCTGGCCCAGTGCCTACAAGTCGAGAACGAGTCTCGCACTTTTCGAGCGGGAGCAACAAACTGTCATACAGTCATTGCGAAGGTGTTCCGCATCCGTCAAAAACACATCCCGATGATCCGGCTCACCCTGCAACACTCGCGTCAGACATGTTCCGCAGACCCCCTGTTCGCAACTGACTTCCACAGCGACACCGGCTTCGCCCAGAACCTCTACGATGCTTCGATCCGCAGGAACCGTGAGGACCTGACCCGTGCTGCGTAGCTGTAATTCGAAGGATTCGTCTGCAGACGTGGCGTTTGACGCTGGCGCAGCGAAGAACTCTCGATGCAGCCGCGCTTCCGGCCAACCCCGTGCGCGCGCACTATCCAGCACATGCCCAATGAACGGCGCGGGTCCACAGACGTACACGTGCGCGTCGTCGGCCGAGCTTCCCAATGCCTGCCCAATCTCAAGCCGTTGCTCAGGAGGCCCGTCGTCAAGATGAAGACGCACATGGGCTGAAAATGTCGATTTCGCCATGCGCTGGACAAAGGCGGCACGAGCTACCGTGCGCGCGCAATAATGCAACTCGAAGGCCTTTCCCGACTCGCTGAGGTGTTCTGCCATGGCCAGTATCGGCGTCACACCAATTCCGCCTGCAAACAGAATATAGCGGCTTGCGGTGGGATCAAGCGCGAAGTGATTCCGCGGTGATCTGATCCGGATTGTGTCGCCAGCATGAACGGCGTCATGCACAGCTTGCGAGCCTCCGCGTGATGATGGCTCCCGGAGCACGCCGATCACGTAGCGATGGCGCTCGCGCGGACTGTTGCAAAGCGAATATTGTCTTGTCAGGTCAGGCGTGACTTCAACGTCTATGTGTGCGCCAGCGGTGAACATGGGTAGCTCCCCGCCCTTCTTGTCCACCAGCTCAAGACGGACGACGCCATCCGCCTCGAGCTCTTTGACCGCAACTTCTACTTCAATCCACGACTCATTCATTTACGACGCTCCACCAGCTCCTCACCATTTACCTCGAGATCCAGAAGCCGCTCGCGCGCCCTTCGGACCCGCATTGCGCCCGCGTCGCACGTCAGCAGCACCGGTTTCATTTCTTCCAGCGTGCGACCGCCCATATTCTTCTGAACGCTCGCGATCATTGGCTCATCCTCCGTCGCGAACGCCTGACGGATAAACTCTGCCAGTTCGTGCGTCATGGCATCGTCGTCGCGACGATAGTTGCGAAAATGTATGAAGAAGTAGTAACACTGAGTAGCGCTCGACGGAGTCACTACCTGCAAGGAGTCGATCTGGGCGCCGTGAAAACGTCCCTGCCCGGCCGGTGCGTGCCCGGATGTGAGATAGAAATTTGCTGGCGCATCCCAACGAATGTCCAACCAGTAATCGACCAGGTCGTCCTTCGAGCACCCACCTGACATGGAAAAGGATGGCGCTGGCTTTGTATTTGGCGCCATCCGCATGCTCCAAATCGAGTTGCCTTCCTCGCGTATTTCGGTCTGACCAGGGACGAGCCCCTCAGAACCCAGGGTAGTCTTGTGCGTAAAGGCAACGTGACTGAGATCCATCAGGTTGTCCGTCATCAGCTCATAATTTAAGGGCATCGCCATCGTCTGCCCACGGGTATACGTAAATTTTTCGGGTTGATTTAATTCCGGGTAACGAACAATGGTGGATTCATCCGCGAGTTCGGCTACCCCCATCCAGATCCAGACGATCCCGTCGCGCTCTGCCACGGGGTAGCGCCTGACACAGGCGGCCTTGGGAATGGTCTCACTGTGAGGATTGTGAACACATTGCCCCGAAGGGGCGAATCGCAGGCCGTGATAGAGGCATTCGATGGTATCGCCAACCACTTTGCCCATGCTAAGCGGAGTAAAGCGGTGCGGGCACACGTTCCGCAGAGCCGCGACCTCGCCCTCGGAGGTACGGAACAAAACGACCGGTTGTTCGATGATGAGCCGTTCGAGAGGCTCTTGCGAGACATCTGCAGACCACGCGGCAAAGTACCAGACGTTCTGTAAAAACCGCGTATTTGGCCGCCCGTTTTCCTTCAAATCCGAACGGACGACTTCGAGTTGTATAGGGCTATTTTGCGCGGTGGACATCACGCTATCTCCTGTTTTGATCTTTTCGGGCAAGGAAGCTCCCCTTGCGTTCTAAGCATTGTTCGGACAAATTTCGCCGATTAATCCCGTGAATCAATACTACGACTGTGTCTGGCCGCATGCTTATCGCATCGTCCAGCGCATTGCCCAGGTCTTTCCCGGAGCCCCTTGTGTTTCACACAGTACTCTTCGCATAGGTCTCAGCAAGAACCAGGTAGTCGTCACGCGCTTGGCATTTCGCTTACGCCCTTAAAAAGCTGGACGTTGAGATAAAGAGGGAAGGTGGCGACACCACATACTCACGCCCAGTATCTATCGGAGGTCGCGTGCCGCATTCACCCCAAGACAAAAAAACTTGTACTCACCCGCGTCCGACGCTTACGTGGGCAGGTCGATGCGCTTGAGCGGGCGTTGATGGCGGGTGCTGAGTGTGCGCCGTCCTGTAGCAGATTGCCGCAGCTCGCGGCGCGGTCAATGGCCTGATGGCCTGATGGCCAGCGTGCTCGAGAGGCATTTGCGCGAGGAACTTTCTAACGCAACCAACCTCGATGGCGACGCCAACGCATCGATCGACGGTGCTATCGATCTCGTACGCACCTACCTGCGGTGATGATGTGCGGTCCCAACCCGTCCGGATACTCATATTGCTTGTCTTCGTCGTCCAATTGAGAGAGCTGTCATGAAATCACGTGCCGCAGTTGCATTCGCGCCAGGAAAACCCTTGGAAATCGTCGAGATCGATGTTGCACCGCCAAAGAAAGGCGAAGTATTAGTAAAGATTACCCATACGGGCGTATGCCATACGGATTCCTTCACGCTGTCGGGCGACGACCCAGAAGGCCTGTTCCCATGCGTGCTCGGGCATGAAGGCGCAGGCGTGGTCGTGGAAATCGGCGAAGGCGTGACGTCTGTCAAACCCGGCGATCACGTGATCCCGCTGTACACAGCCGAGTGCGGCGAATGCCTGTTCTGCAAATCTGGCAAGACGAACCTGTGTGTAGCCGTGCGTGCGACCCAAGGCAAAGGTGTGATGCCCGACGGTACAACCCGCTTCTCCTATAACGGCCAGCTGATCTACCACTACATGGGCTGCTCGACGTTTAGCGAGTACACCGTTGTCGCCGAAGTCTCCCTTGCAAAGATCGATCCGGCTGCGAATCACGAACAGGTCTGCCTGCTGGGTTGCGGCGTCACGACGGGTATCGGTGCTGTGCACAACACTGCGAAGGTGCAGCCAGGCGACAGCGTCGCCGTGTTCGGACTCGGCGGCATCGGGCTCGCCGTCATTCAGGGAGCTCGCCAGGCCAATGCGGGCCGGATCATCGCGATCGACACCAACCCTTCGAAGTTCGAGCTAGCGAAAGTCTTTGGCGCCACCGATTGCATCAACCCGAAAGACCATGAAAAGCCAATCCAGCAGGTCATCGCTGAGATGACCGGTTGGGGCGTGGACCATTCGTTCGAATGCATCGGCAACGTCAACGTCATGCGTGCCGCGCTGGAATGCGCTCATCGTGGCTGGGGACAGTCCGTAGTCATAGGGGTCGCGGGGGCCGGTCAGGAAATCTCGACACGCCCGTTTCAGTTGGTGACAGGCCGCACATGGAAAGGCTCAGCATTTGGTGGCGTAAAGGGTCGCTCACAACTGCCGGGCATGGTGGAAGATGCCATGCGAGGCGACATCCAGCTTGCTCCGTTCGTCACGCACAGATTGCCGCTTGATCAGATTAACGATGCATTCGATCTGATGCACGACGGCAAATCGATTCGCACCGTGATTAACTACTAAGACACGACTGTGCGTAGTCATTGGTGCAGCGTTTTTGCACCGATTTTAATTCAGAAAATATTGGAGAATTCAAGATGAGTACTGTGGCAATTCACCCTTCAGTAGACGCCGGTGTCAAGAAGGGTACACCCGGCTTCGCTGGCGGCACGCTCCATTGTAGTTGTCAGAGTGACAAAGTCGAAGTACGGGTGGACAGTAACGTGGCACACAACCATGCTTGTGGCTGCACCAAGTGCTGGAAACCCGTGGGAGCAGTCTTCTCGGTGGTAGGAGTAGTTCCGCGAGACAAGGTTGAAGTCACGGCTCATCCGGAAAAACTACAGGTAGTCGACGAGAAAGCAGCGATCCAGCGCCATGCCTGCAAGGCGTGCGGAACGCACATGTATGGTCGGATAGAGAACCGAGACCATCCTTTCTACGGTCTCGACTTCGTACACACCGAACTGTCCAACGACAACGGTTGGGAAGAGCCGCGTTTTGCGGCATTCGTCTCGTCGGTGATCGAAGGCGGCGGCGCAAAACCAGAACAAATGGATGACGTTCGAGCCCGACTTGCCGAGCTTGGACTCGCACCACACGACGCACTCAATCCTCCGCTAATGGACGCAATAGCCACACACATCGCCAAACGCAGTGGTGTGCTGAAGTAGGAATAACCGGGGCGGATCGTTCATACCGATCCGCCCATTTATAGGAATCGCAATGGAACGGATAGAACACCGTGCCTGTTTTGACGGATGGCAAGACGTATACAGACACGAGTCGGCCTCACTCGACTGTTCAATGAACTTCTCTGTGTTTCTCCCACCGCTGGCATCCAAGAAGAAACTACCCGTACTGTACTGGCTCTCCGGATTGACTTGCACGGAGCAGAATTTCACCACGAAGGCTGGAGCTCAACAATACGCGGCTCAACATGGCGTCATCATAGTCGCGCCAGACACCAGCCCTCGCGGGGAGCAAGTTGCTGACGATATGGGCTACGACCTTGGAAAGGGCGCGGGCTTCTACGTCAATGCTACTCAGAAGCCTTGGGCAGCCCACTACCGGATGTACGACTATGTTGTTGCTGAACTCCCCGAATTGATCGAATCGGAATTCCCCGCGTCGGAAGTCCGCTCCATCAGTGGCCACTCAATGGGCGGCCATGGCGCGCTCGTCTTGGCGCTGCGCAATCCGGGCCGTTATCGCAGCGTCTCGGCATTCTCCCCGATCGTCGCACCTTCCCGGGTGCCATGGGGCGAGAAAGCGTTCGATGCGTATCTGGGTCCAGACCGTACGGCATGGAGGCAATATGACGCGTGCGACCTCGTCAGGTCCACGGCAGAGAAGCTTCCGCTAATGGTTGATCAAGGCGCTGCGGACGAATTTCTAGAGACTCAGCTCAAGCCTCATCTGTTACAAGATTCCTGCGAAGCCGTCGGCCATCCCCTGACGCTTAGACTCCACCCCGGATTTGATCATAGCTACTACTTCATCGCCACCTTCATTGGCGATCATATTGCGTTTCATGCCAAAGCGCTCCATGGATAGCCAATTCCCCCCCCAACACTGTCGGGCGTTGGCACACGGAGACGGCGCTGGTCGCAGTGCACCCAATACATCATTGACCTGTTCTGGCGTCGATGAGTTACCTTCAAATCGTCAACCCGTCAAAGCAACACTTGGCTGTTGCCGCGGCCTCTTTTCCGACACTTTGAGGCCATCGATATCTAAGATCGAAATTGAGGCATGTTTCACTCGCTCCCGGATTTGCATACCGGCGCGTAGTTCGCGGCCGCCACGATATAACAATGTCGCTTTGAGCTGCTGTAACCGGCTGACCATATGCCCCCGATTTAGACAAGGGTTCAGCGGCTTGCAGCTCTTGTAAAGAATTCGAGAAGCGCCTTGTTAAGTGACATTCGAGCAGATGCTTGAAGCAGTCAAGGGACGCAAGGGAACTGACGACACTTGGGTCTTGTCCCTTAACCCGCGTCGTCAATAGGCCTTCGCTTTTCGCTAACATCGCTGTCGCGGAAAGATACAACCGACAGGAGAAGGTATATGGCTTTCGACGAGCGAACCCTCAATGGGATGAGTGTACTAGCTGCGGTGGCCAATAACGGCAGCTTTGCTTCCGCCGCTGAAGCACTAAATATGTCGCAACCCGGAGTCAGCCGTGCGATCGCCCGACTCGAGGCTCGACTTGACGCGCGTCTGTTCGACCGTCATCCTCGTTCCGTAACCCTTACGGACGAGGGGCGCCGCCTTTACGAACAGGTGGTGCCACTGCTCACTGCACTGGAAGATGCCGCTGAATCAGCTGCCTGCGGCAAGGAAACGGTGCGTGGACGTCTTCGGGTGAACGTTCACCCTTTCTTCTCAAACCTGATTCTTGGACCGCGTCTGAGCGAATTCCTCAAAGCCCATCCCGAGCTCAAGCTTGACCTCGTCACGCGCGACCAACTCGGCGACATCATCTCTGAGGGTTTCGATCTGGCCATCCGCTTCGGCGAGCCCAAGTCCTCGTCAATGATAGCTCGCAAGTTGCTCGAGACGCGAATACTCACGGTGGCATCGCCTTCTTACCTGAAAGAGCATGGCCGTCCGCGTGGCCCCGCTGAATTGCGCGGTTCCTCGCATATTTGCCTAAACTACCGGAATCCGGAAACAGGTCTCCCATTTAAATGGGAGTTCCATCGCAATGGCGAGGAAATGGAGCTTTATCCCGAAGGCCGATTAATGGTTAATGATGCAAGTACTATGCATGCGGTATGTTTGGCCGGATACTGTATTGCCCAAGTCATGGAGCTCGGCATTGAAGGCCTTATTGCGAGCGGGCGACTTGTCAATCTGTTCCCCGACTGGTGCGACGAACACTGGCCTCTATATGTGCTGTATCCCTCCCGAAATCATATGCCCGCGAAGACCAATGCGTTCCTCAACTTTATTTCGTCGATCGTCGGCAACCCCCGTTGAAACCGCTATGTCCAGGCCGCGCTTCGAGCAGATCTGTTATCCGTGCCTTACTATTAGCGGCCATCGTTACGCAGAGACATCTCGTCAGCGTCATCAAGTTTCATCTAAAATCTGTTCTCGCCCTTGCCATAAAGTACGCTTGCGTCAGTCTCGTCACTTTTGCACTCTATATGCAATATTCAAAGCTCGCAGAGCCTTTTCCTCTATTGCTCCGATATGTCGACCAACACACCCGCTCTTGTGCCGGCAATGATTTTTCGACCGGGCAGGTAGTGAGGGCCACCGGAAGAAGTGGACACCGACATCCCGTAAAGTTTAGGAATTGAGGCCTACGTAAATCGAATTCCTAAATTCGTCTACACGAGGGAATTCTGTGAAGGGGTGGCAAAGGCGGTATGTCGGATAGTGTCGATATATCGGAGGATGCTTGTCGACTCTCGATATCGATGACGACACAGGCCAACTGCGTGACCAGCGCTGCAAAGCGCCTGCAAGCTACAACGCTTAGATGAGCATCAAGAGCCGTTCACGAAGATCGGAGCCGAACTGGCCAATGTCCTGAATCGGCTACCAAGAAAGAGACTCTATCGAAGACCGGGTCAACAGGAGGAAGTACGTCATTTTGACCTGGTAAGGATTGCCCAAGCTCGAGCGGCTCTTTGGTCAGCATTTCTTCGTTCCGAAGCAAGCAAGAGATCGATTTGACGGACTTCTAATCCACGATACTAGCGAACGTTGTGACTCTTCCCGACGAGGCGCATGGCCACATCCAGCGCCACGTTCTCGTGACGTGCGAGGGAAATGCGGAGTCACCATCCAAGATGCCCACGGCGTCCGGTAGTTCGCGCGGCTCGATGGTGGTATCAGCGATGAAGCCGCCCGATGATCGCGCTGAAGTTGCTGAACCCGGAGATACCGCTCATCCTGCGCAGAGATGTCGCAACGCCTGGTTGCCTGCCAGAACTTCGCCGGCAACGGTCGATCTGGCCACCGGCCGCGTGCCTCCATTCCTCGACGGTTCAAACAAGGAGCATGGCCACCATATTGACTTGGATAAGAATCCGAGCCTCATCCCATCTTCTCTCTACCGCACGGACGTGTCTGGTCGTCCTTCGGGAAGCAAGACGCCTTATTCCGCTCGACTTTGATCATTCGGCCCCCCAGCCATTGTCCGAACGCCAGTCCATGAGAGAACAAAACCTGATTTTCCTCTTCAAACGCGTCCATCGACCAGTTCCGGCCAGTTGTCGCAATCATTGAACAGGCCACTCATTAGCCACGGCAAACCAAATCCTCGTCTTCGAGGCCGACGGGACTCGCTCAGAGCTGGCGCAGCACTGCGCACAAACCGGTCCTTTACGCCACACTCGCAATCATCGAGCCCCGACAGCTTGCGGCGCGGCACTGGCACGTATACTGCCGACGCACGTCCTCATCCAGCAGATCTCTGACCGTCAGCAGATAGTCGATAAACAGTTCTTGCCCCGCCGCTATGGTATCAAGCGCGTCTATAAAGATTCGCCCCCATCTTCGACAGCCTCACAGTGAGGCGTGCAGGCGTGATTGATCCATCGTGCGCTGTTGCCGCCTCGACTGCCGTCAATCACCCGCCCATCCGACAGCCCGAACAGGAATGTATGGCCAGCGACATCATCCCGGCTATGCCGGCGCGGCGCGTTGCGCCAGGACGTCACCTCACCCTTGTACTCCAGTACGCGCTCGCCTGCCCAAAGTTGCCGAATCGCAAACAGACCCTTCCCGTGAACCGGCGAGTGCCGGACGCTCACGCGCCGCATAGTCTTCCTTTCAGTTAAAAATGCGCAAAGTATAAAGGCGAAAAAATAAAGCCTCCGCTGGGACACGGCTGCCCGACTCTTTGTCGCGACCTATGGCGGTTGTGTCTCGCGGGGTCCTCGTCTTGCATCGATCCCTTGTGAATCATGGGCATGATCTCGACACCAGACAGGATAATGTGTGCGTACCAGAAATCGTTGGTGCCTATCAGCGGTTCGACGATGCGTTTAATGGCACGATGGTCGTGCCCCGACAAGGATATTCAGGCGCTCGTTCCTGGGACTTGATGGGCACTTCCCGTCCAGGCTTGATAGCGTGCGGCGCGGGCAAGCCACATCCCGTTCCGCTTTCACGTCTTCCTTTCCCAGTTTTTCCATGGCGCGACGTTATTTCCCTTCACATCCAGAACAATCTTCTCACGTTCCGAGCCTGTGTTGAGCTCATGCCGTCTATACACCGACTGCCATCGGGCCCGTAAACAGGTGTCATCCGGACTGATCCCGGGGTTACTTCGCGACCACGATTTTGACAGTTCTGTGGAGCTAACGATGCGTCATCGGACGGTTTGCTTGCACTCATCTTCTCAACACGTACCTGACGTCTTAATGACTTCTTTTCCACAGTCGCTCACGACTACGTCTTTTGGACGCAGCCGCACTGGGCGGTTTAAGACCTGCTCCTGCAAGCCGATTCCGGGAGGCCAGCTCCATCTTCAGTACAGCACGACGAGCTTTCGCTTGTGTTCGTGACGCCCTCTCGCCCAGACGCCATATGCTGCCTGGCTTGCTCTGAACCGATTTGGCGCACTGGGCGAATCCAGCGCCAAATTTGTCGCACCAGGAACGGATCGTTTCGTACGTGACCACGACACCTCGCTCGAACAACAACTCCTTGACGTCCCGCAGGCTCAGGCTAAACCGGAAATACCAGCGAACCGTGTGGCCTATGACGACGGCAGCGAAGCGGTGGCCGTGTTAAAGCGATTTTGTCTTCTTCATCGCTTCATTCTACCGCCGCCTGCCCATCAACCTGACAGTGCCCTTTTTACGCGTCCGCATCGTTCTGCTCCGCGAGCAAATGTCGGGCGCGCTCGCGTAACTCGAACTTCTGGATTTTCCCGGTGATTGTGCGCGGCAATGCAGCAAAGACGATCTGGGTTGGGGCTTTGTAGTGCGCAAGGTTTGCGCGACAGAAAGCGATCAAATCGGCCTCGCTGACTGCGCTTTCGGGGGCGAGCTCGACGAAAGCGCAAGGCGTCTCGCCCCACTTTGAGTGGGGCTTCGCGACTACTGCCACGACCCGCACCGCTGGGTGGCGATAGAGTACATCCTCGACTTCGACCGAATTGATGTTTTCGCCGCCTGAGATGATCACGTCCTTCGACCGGTCGCGTATCTGGATGTAGCCATCGGGGTGCACGACAGCCAGGTCACCCGAATGGAACCAGCCGCCGGCGAACGCTTCAGCGGTCGCACGTGGATTCTTCAAGTATCCCTTCATCGTGATGTTGCCGCGAAACATCACCTCACCCACCGTCTGCCCGTCCCACGGCACCGGCATCAGGTTTTGCGGATTCAACACCTCCATCGCCTCCTGCACGGTGTATCGAACGCCCTGCCTGGCCTTTTTCTCTGCAAGCGCTTCGGGCGCTAGATCGCGCCACTCAGTTTGCTCCGAGCAGACGGCCGCAGGGCCGTAGACTTCCGTCAACCCGTAGATCTGGGTAATCTCGAAGCCGATGCGCTGCAACCGCTCAATCAAAGAGGCCTGTGGCGGAGCGCCTCCGATAAGGCCATACACGCAATGCTCTATCCCTTCGTACCATTCGGCCGGCGCTTGAGCGATCATTTCGTGTACTACCGGCGCACCGCAGTAATGTGTGACTCGATGCTCGCGTATGAGACTCAACACGCGGCGCGGATCGACTCGCCGCAAACACACATGCGTACCCGCGTTTGCGGCAAGTGCCCATGCAAAGCCCCAGCCGTTGCAGTGAAACATCGGCAGCGTCCATAGAAATACGGCATGACGTGGCATCGGCCAGTCGATCAGGTTGGATAGCGCTGCCAGGTAGGCCCCACGATGGCTATACACGACGCCTTTCGGCTCGCCTGTCGTGCCCGAGGTGTAGTTCAGCGTGATCGACTGCCACTCGTCCTCGGGCTCGCAGTTCTCGAACTCCCCCTGCGCCGTACCGATAAACTCTTCGTAGTCACATTGCCCGATGCGCAGCCCTCCAGGCCCCTCCGGATCGTCGATATCCACGATGATCGGCCGGGAGCGCAACGCCCCTTTGCCGACGCCCTCAGAGGGATAAGCAAGCCGCAATGCCTGCGCAACGGTCTCCGAGTACTCGGTATCGGCAATGACGACAGGAGCAGCGCAATGCACGAGAATAGTTGCGATTGCATTTGCGTCGAGACGTGTATTGACGCTGCAGAGCGCGGCGCCGCTCATCGGTACGCCAAAGTGCGCCTCGATTAACTCTGGCGTGTTGGCCGCAATGACCGCAACATTGGCGCCGCGCCTAACGCCTGCCGCCTTGAGCGCAGCGGCGAGGCGGCGTACGCGCGACCATGTTTCTGCCCAAGTGTAGCTGCGCGACCCATGGATCACTGAGATCCGTCCCGGATAGGTCCGGGCCGTGCGAGCGATGAATCCAAGTGGCGTGAGCGGCCTGTAATTGGCCGCGGTACGGCTGAGATCCAATTCAGAGAATTCGGTACTGGTCATGGGTAAGGGTCAGTGGGTAAGCTGTGGCTCGGTAGGGAAATCTGGCCCGAGAGACGAAGACGACGCGTACTTCATCACCTCACGCGAGATGATCATTCTCTGAATCTCCGACGTCCCATCGACAATCTCTAGAACTTTTGCATCGCCGAATGCACGTGCCACAGGGTACTCGCTCATGACGCCGTTGCCGCAGTGAATCTGAATTGCCTGCTGGGCCTCATGCATAGTCATCTCTGTCGCACAAATAGCTTAGCCATCGACGCTTCAACGTCGCATGGCAATCCGCAATCCTTGCGCGCCACGGCGTCGTAGAGCATCAGCCTCGCCGCATGCGCATGCATGGCGATGTCGGTAACCTTAAATCGCAATGCCTGAAACTGCTCCAGCCGCTTGCCAAACGCAGAGCGCTCCTTCATGTAGGCGACTGAGCACTCCAGCAAGCCTTGCAGGATACCGAGCCCGAGCGCGCCGATAAGGATGCGGCCGATGCTGATGTTGCTCAGCGTTTGCCTGAGACCCGCGCCCCGTTCTTCGAGCAGGTGCGCTGCGGCCAAGACGCAATCTTCGAAGAGCAGCTCGAAGGTCGTCGATCTTCTCCAGCCGATTTTCTGCAGCTTGCGCCCAAGCGTGAAGCCCGGCGTGTCGGCAGGCACAATGAAGTTCGAGATTTCCTTGCGCCCGTC
>SDBV01001538.1_pt1 | contig 34792 bp, 48 predicted proteins | sample 2277081 | NCBI WGS metagenome assembly SDBV01 (sample SAMN10402039, study PRJNA504765) | marine sediment metagenome | isolation source: marine sediment core GS10_PC15, 223 cmbsf | place: Arctic Ocean: Southern Knipovich Ridge | collected 2010 | reverse complement strand
TGGCTTCGCGCCCCATGTCTCGGTGGAACCCTGCCCGCCCCCGGGCGTCTGGTTCGGTGTGTGAGAGACGTCGAGTGGCCTTCTTCAACCTCCCACGCCCCAATGCGCACGTGGCTCTTTGGCAAAACGAACGAACGGCTGTCTACGGCATGTCATCGACCACTACGACCAGGCAGTTATTATAGGTCTGACAGCCACTCCGTGGCGTCTAGATGGGCGCGGATTGGGCCGTAGCTTTGATGGTATGATAGTTGTGGCACAGGCTAAAGAGTTAGTGTCCCAGGGCCACCTAGTAGCCCCTGTGGTTTACGCACCGCATCAGCCAGACCTACGTACTGTGAAAGTTGTACGTGGAGATTATCTCGAGCGCGAGCTTACACAGCTCATGGACAAGCAGGTCCTAATTGGCAATATCATTGAGCATTGGGAGGATCTTGCTCCAGGTAAACGGACTGTCGTATTTGCATGCTCCGTACCCCATAGCAAGAACATTGTAGCTCGCTTTATGGATGCCGGTATTGAGGCTCGACACCTGGACCACACCACACCACTGTCAGAGAGGGACAACATATTATCGCAATTAAGGTCAGGCAAAATAAAAGTGGTATCCAATGTAGGTATTTTAGTGGAGGGTTGGGACTTGCCGGAATTAGAAGCTATTGTATTGGCACGGCCCACAGCATCATTATCCCTCTACCTCCAAATGGCTGGCAGAGTCATGCGTAATATCGCTGGTAAGAAGGGCGCCATAATCCTTGACCATGCAGGTTGCGTCCTCAAACATGGGTTGCCCACCGATGACCGGTTCTATTTCCTCGGGGACCGAAACATTAAGCATGTCAAGAAGTCCGAGCAGCGCCAGCGTAGACGATTCAAGGTCTGTCCCATCTGCAAACGAGTCACACAAGCTAGGATGTCGATGTGTCTTAGTTGTGCTCATGATTTCAATTTTCGAGTTCCTAAAGAAACAAACCATCGCCTACGTCCAACCAAAGAGGCTCCATACAAAGACGCAAACATCGATATAAGAGTGCGTGTGTACAATCGGTTGGTAGATATTTGTAGACAAAAGAGTTACAAACCTGGTTGGGCAGCCCATCGCTACAGAGCTATGTTTGGACTCTGGCCTAGGGATGATAGTGCCCTTGGCCTGGGTTACTGAGTAATCCACTTTGTGCGACAGCGGACAGCCAATGGACGTGATTAGGCACCTACTCGGCACCAGCCCGGAGCAGCAGTTTACTCGGTGTATCCTTCTAGAGTTACGAACTCGTGAAAGCCGCAATTCTTTGGACACACCATGCTTGGAATAACGTTTCCGTTATCCTTGATGTCATGATCAGACAGGAATCCAAGAGTTCCACAGTCAGGGCACCTAACCCCAATACTACTTCTACTCCTGAACCACTGGTCTTTCCCAGTACCTTCCTTGATAGTGATCATGACTTGATTTTGGACAACGCCTCACACAACTGCTTGTATGCAACCTTTTCTTCGTCTGGATGACACCAGAAGAATCCCGAGGCTACGTACTGTCCGTAGTGTGAAATTGATGTTTTGTCCCGAATCATCTGCCGACCGTACTGGTCTTGCGCCGACTCATCGCCGCTGACAAATGATAAGTTCACGCACGGGTACGATACCAGATCAGCTGTCTCACTGACAACCGATTTACCATCTACTATCGATGCGGAATGACTCATACGGGGCTCGCCATGTACTGCTGTAATGAGGGCGTCGTACCACTGACGATCCTCCGAGCAATACCGGACGAACTGTCCAACTTCCAATCTTTTGAGTTCTGCATTTTCCATGACTGTCTCACTTTCTGCACTATCCACTAGCGCACAAAGCGTACTACTCCGACACACTCATTCTTTTCAATTTGTCGTACTCCTTCATGATTTTCGATGCATAGCCGTTCTTTGGATCTCTGCCCTTGAGCAGTGCGGCTTCTACTTTATAGCCTCCACGATTGTACGCAGTCAACGCGTATTCCAAGCTATCATATTGATTCTCGTAAAATGCTAAAATTTGATGACTGTATCGTATGTTCTTTTCTGTATCAAAGAACGAGCCCTTTGGTTCTTTAAATATGTTATACCAGAATGGCATAATCTGACACAGACCTTCAGCTCCAACACTAGATATGGCCATGGGATTGAAATTTGATTCAATCCTGATAAGAGCAAGCATGAGGTCTGGGTCACGATCGTAGATCTTACCATATTTATATAGACTTACTGCTATATCGCGTGCTAAATCTGGATCAACTTTTGGGTTGAGAATCATCACCTTCAAGAATATAATATTCTCTGATATGTTGTTGCTGAACTTGGTCTGTAAATCTGCAATCTTCTCCCCTAAGGCAGCTGTCCTCACGTTCACGTTTCTTAGGGTGCTTCTTACCTGGACCGCAACGACTAAAAGCAAACCCACGAGAACAATAATAACCCCCAACAACCCACCCAATAATGCGATCCATCGAGACTTAATATGTCTGCGAGTATTCTTTTCTCTATATGGAAGTTTATCTTGCGTGGGATCTACTGGTCTGAGACTAGGAGGGGTCATCTACTATACCTCTAGGGGCCCCAAGATTGTGACCTGGGAAGAGCGGTCGCCAATACTTTGGGTGCTGGTTGTTTACATCTTGGACAGGGCTCTGGCTCCTTATACTGCTTAAGTGGTTTATCAGCAAAGAACACTTGTCCACGATTTTCGCACTCCTTATTTCTACATTCGTATTCGTATCTCATTGATCTTCCCCTAACACGGCAAATTCAATTGCCTCAGATATCAGATAATAGTCTTTTTCCACCATTATCTGGTGTAATTTCTCGAGACATTCTTTGCTAGGATAAAATATTACTGACGTGATATTTTCATCCCCATCGCTTTTTGATATGTCATAGCTAACATCTTTAAGCCTAGCATACATGGTTCCTTGTCTCCATCCTCAAACTTGAGCTTGAACATCTCCAGCCAATGCCTCTCTATTTGATGAAGAAGATCCTTCTCCTCCTTCGTTGCCTCGATCTTCTGGATTACTTCCATCTGTCCCGCTGTCAACATACACAAAATTCGCTTTCTCCACCAGCAAATCTAATACCTTACTCGCATAACGCGTCTCATCCATTGTGTATTGATTGGGCTCCGGAATGAGAAATTTCTTGCCCTTGTTCTTCTTATCCTCTTCAAAGATCTTCTTATTGGCTTTATATTCATCAAAATCGTCCCATTCAACATCAAGATTCTCACCAACTGCTTGGAAGACGACAGCTTGTTGAGTAGCCTCACAAATTCTGGATCGTAATTCTTCGCTGTCAACTATATTCCTGTTTACTACCATCTCCCCTATTTTACCATCTACATACTGCTTTGGTAAATCCGGCTTAGGTATACAATTTATTATATGATTGAGCACTAACTGTCGCTTTAACTGGATTTCTTGATCTTCAACTATACGTTTACCCTGATCAAGCAGCTTAGTGTTCCAATTATCAAGACTATCATAACCCGCCGTAATAGCGAGGTCATCGTCTACTTTTGCGTCTTCGCATCTATAAACATGCTTAACCTGCACATTCATCTTGAACACTTTATCTTTGGCGACAGATTGCCAATAAATTGGAACCTGGCTGGCGTCATCAACTTCCACAGAGAAAGAATCGCCTGGCTTAGAATCTAGTAGCTTATCGTATAAAGATACAGGTGAAATAGACTCTTTGATAAGACGAATGTTGGTCTCTTCTTCACATCCAGGTTTGAACAGCTCCCCGTCCAATGTAGACTCAACGGCTATAGCTACCATATCGTCTTCTTCTGCAGAGAGGATGTTACCTTCCTTATCCTCTTTCGCATATAGGTATGGATGTAACTTGCGGAAAGATTCTATTCTCTGACTGACATATGAGTCTACATCACCTCTTGGCACCTGGAAATTCATATTATATAGATTATTAGGTACAACTACCTCAGGGATCATGAACATCTTGAACATAATGTCCCACCATCCGTTATCACCTTCTTCTATCTTATAATCGTCAGTGTTCATTACCTTTCTAGGTGCGTGCTCCATAATGACGGTATTTGCGTATGAATAAAATATTTGATTGTACATCGCCTCCTTACCGCCCATCATTCTCTCTATGATGTGACGTGGGACTTTCCCATTGCGAAAACCTTTGACCTTATTGGCGGCCTGGTTACCATAGAATCGTTTCTGGCTCTTGAAGAACTTCTTGATCATATCGTTTGCTTTGATACGATCTACAGATATATGCACATCGAAGAATATGTTGCCCTCAGGCCTGCTAGCCTCGAGTATGAATTGGCCAGTCTCGCCGTGATTGAAAGTTTCTGCTTTCATGCTGCCTCTACCTTACTCTGGGGAGTTAATTCTATGTTTGCCATCTCATTCTTCTTACGTACAGTCCAGATATTGTTGAACTGCATGGTATCAAGCAAACGTGTCTTATGCGAGACAACTAAACATGTGGAACAATCTTCCGCAATGGTTTCCAAGGCATCAACAAGCATGTCTGTACGGCTATCATCCAGATCTTTGTCAATCTCATCAATACCTGCTAAATTTACTCCCTTACCACGTTCCTTCATCAACGTGCGTGTTGCACGGAAGTTGGCAATAACAATCGATTTTCGTTCACCACCCGAGTACATCTCAATAGGAATACCCTCTTTATTAGGAGTGTACACCATCAATTCAAGCCCCTGCTTAACACCGGTACCACGGCTCTTCATGCTAGCGGTTACAAATTGCGCATTGATACGCCCACGCCAGAAATGATGTAAATATTCTGCCATCAGCTGATTGAGTCTATTTATGGCAGACTCGTACTCTTGAAGTTTCAACCTTTTCAGATTACGTTCCACCCACTTCATATGCGAGATTTCTATCTGGTAAGTTTCTATTTTAGTCTGCTTCTCCTGCAGCTGAGATTTCAACTGTTGCTGCTCTCCAACACGTCCTTTCATAGCATCTAAATTTTGCTGTAATGTAGGAATGATATTCTTTTGATGTTCCTTCTTAGTACCTATCACTGCCATTTCATTACGTATAATTGATATGGTAGATGTAAAATCAGCTATTTGCTTCTTGAACGACTCCAATTTCTCTTTCTTCTCATCTAGTTTGGATATGTGATGGTCGTGTTCTTGTTTGGCTAGACATTTGTTCTCCTCACATTTAGCCAAATATTCCACATCAAACTTATTATTTTCAATTTTTAGATTATTGAGCTGTAAGATAAATTCCTTCTGCTCATCTTCACATAGATCGATTTCTTGTTGTAGATGTTCTTTTGTTACCTTTTGTCCACACCGTGAACATTTACCTTCACTTACATTTTGATAATTTGCTAGGTCAGTATTGGTAATATCAACTTTGAGACCAATTTGTATTATTTTATTTTGTATTGATTTATATTCTTCTGTCATACCGGGTTCAGATAATCTAGTATTTGCAGCTTCATTCATATACTGGCGTTCTTGCTCTAACAACTCCTTATATTCAGCATCTAAATCTCTACCGCCAAGCAGCTGCTGTGCTAGCTCCTCGGCTTCACTTATTTTGAGAGTTTTGGACTGAATCTGCTCCTCAAGAGTCTTGAGTTCATCAGTCGCCATGACGACTGCCTCTTCCGCAACCTCAATTTCATCCTCAGATGGAATAGTAATGCTCTCGATTGCGGTACGCATACCATTGGCCTCGGCCTCGACCAATTTGAGTTCATTGTCCTTCTCCTGATAACTGCTCTTTATTATTGTTGCCGCATCATCCCAAACCTGTACATCAGCCACGGCTTGAATGATCTTCTCACGCGAACCACTCGAACCCATCACTAATGTAGACTCTGCCTGTTGGCCCAGACACACATAGGCAGAAAATTGCTCGTATGTCATACAAAGAATATCTTCACGAATCTTTCTAAACGTGTCTTGAAGCTTCTTATCCTTGTCTGATGTAGGTCTTTCATCTACCCACATCCACTTATCTTCATCCCACCGCTCAAGAAAGACATCTGATCCTTTATATTTACCACCTAACTTCGATATTGTGCTCTCAGCAGACCTCTCTGCTGGTTGACCGGGAACAGTAATACCTATATATGAGGAATCTCCCTTCCACTTTCGCAGATTAAAAATACGCCACTTCTGTCCCAGGGCATCTGTTAACCACATCGCCCCAAACATGCCGTCGTTCCAAAGCTGGTGTTTATTTATTACATAGTCACCAGATTTACCGGTATCATTCTTACCGAACAAAATCTCTTTGATAGCATTTAATATAGACGACTTTGATGCTCCATTTGAACCACCATCGTCTTCATTGACACCTAATATAAATGTTAATCCTTGATTATCAATAGGAATGGTATTTACCCGGCCGAACGAATACATCCCAGTACAGTTCAACGCTTCTATAGTAATCATGTTGAATTTAACCTAACCCTTGCACCAAAATGTTTAACAGCAGCTCTATCATAAGCTTACTCATCTTCTAACTCTGGAAATACCATTAACATATTGTCCCAGTACTTATTGGCTGTTGTAATAAGAAAATCCAAGAACGCTTCTCTACTCTCAAATCTTCTTACTGTACCGGGTAAATGTAAAAAATCTTCCTGCTTGTGATTGCAAGAATCACATGACATTAACAACTTCTTATATTGAGCCGCAGCATGAGGTTGTAGTTGTGAATCACTAGGGTCGACAGCTAGATTAAGCATTATTGCAACTGGACGCATTATTCATCTCCTAAATTGTCATATCAATTCTTTCAAAACATCGTTCTTTTCAACCCACCATCTAGAGAAACAAACCATCTCATCATTATGGTCGATAGTAACTTTATCGCTCCTGGGAGCCCATACATGTTGTCCATTTATAACAAATAGTCTAGACTTTTCTCTTTCTACTTTTATACCTTTGTGCTCAAACCAACACTCGGTGTCGCTAGAAAATTTGCTTAAATAAGTCATCTTAATCTCATCTGCCAAAGTCTTGATGGAATCCGTGTGAGTGATTTCATTTCTTTATGTATTTTACGACGTAATTTCAAACCCTCACGCTGCAACTGTTCAACTCGTTCTTTGGTAATCTCTTCCAGTTTCAAGACCACTTAATATCCTCTAACTCCACGTTATTGTTCATCATCATGCTGAAGGCATCTTTCAGTAGTTGCTCTACCTGTTCATCTCCAGGCCAATTCATAGCCAAGTTAGTACGAACACGTACCGTTTCATCACGACGACCAGGTTCGAATCTTTTAAGTTCTTCTTGATAAAACTCACGCAACTTAAGGGTGAGACCACGAACAGATTCAAATTCTTTCTTCTCGTCATAAATACTCATTACATCCCCTTGTCGTGTACTATATATCCCATCATACGTAAAGCTTTGTTTAAATTCTGACTTAGCTTATTTATATCATCAAGTAAATAAATTATTGAGTTTGTATTTTCATTCTGATATTTAAGAAGCTCCTGGCGAACATCTTGCACAATTATACAAGCAGCTTCAATTTTACCCGACATATTGAACTTCTCTATCTTAGACAAAGTGGTTCCATACGAGTCTACATTCTTCTCTTCGCTTCTTGTATTGCCCACTTTCCCAGCTCCGACAGAAACATTGGGTTCATCTTGTCGATCCCTGGGGCTTTGCCCTTTGTTAGATATAGATTCCATTTCTCCTCCTCTGTTTGTGCTGCTCCAATACCTGCAGCCACTTCTACTTTATCAATTGACCTATCAATAATAATAGAGACACGTCGCGCGCCCATCTGAAGCACATTCTGCTCTATAAATTCCTTGTTTATCTCAGTAGCCCTGTTACCAATAAGCGTAATCTCAACTATGCCGGGCCTGCCATCCAACTCCATAGTAAGATCATTCGTAATCTCCATGAGCGTCTCCATCTCGCTCTTGGCAACAAAATTCCTGCGTACAAACCTGGGCGACATCGTTTGTATAAGTTTATATTCCCATCGTGCAGGTAGGGTATTGTCATTCCATTTTACATGCCAAAATCCACGTTTCTGTCCACGATCACCCCAATTATGTTGCATGGGGGCACCGCAATAAAACGATGGACAACCCAACACACTATCAAGCATTTGAGGCGTGTGATTATCGCCTCCTATTATCAAATTTGCACCAAGCTTCGATAATGTACCTGGATTAATTCCAGAAGAAGCGGAACCACCGTTTGCAAGTGCGCTACCAGCCAGCAAACCATGAAACATTATAATATCAGTACCAAACTCTCCTGGATTAAGGGCGGCATATTCGTGCCCCGATGGGATCATGAGTATTTCTATATTATTAATACGAATAGTACATACTTCATCCATAACACGTACATTCTTTAGGTCTTCCTTAAAGATATCTACAGCTACAAATGCGTGCTGGCTAACAGCCGACTTGGTCTGTCTATCATGATTGCCTACCAGAACAGTAGTCTGTATGGCAGCGTCAGACCTATATTTCCAGGCCGCTTCTGCTACCGCCCGAACTTTTACGATTGGATTGGTAGCCCGATACCAGTCCCCTAGAAAGAACACATCAAAGATATTATTATCAATAGCATATCGTGTTATTTCATGTTCTACCGCAACGACATCTTCGAGAGTTATCCCGTTAGTATAGTCGTCGTGGTGAATATCTGAGTAAGCCAAGAACTCCATAATTTCCATTAGTGATAAATATGGTTGTTCTCTTCTTTGAAACGAGTTTCATCTATATAGCGTTTAGCTTTACCGGATGAATCTATTATTACGATCCCTACGGGAGCTTTCTTATTTGCGTATATAGCAAAGAAAATGAATAGTGGGACATAACTCTCTAACATCAGAGAAACTAGCCCCACCACACAAACTAATAAACCAACCAGTATGTAGACTGGTCTAATCTTCATCTTCGTAGTCATCGCCCCTTCATCATACCGCTACCTTGAACTTAATGGCAGGATGTGGATCGTAACCTTTCAGAACGAAATGTTTCATGACCTCTTCGGTGTCAACCAAAAGTAGGGCATTGATGTCATCCAACTCTTTGATGCTAGGGTCAATACTCAACCTAGGGAGCTTCCGAGGTTCACGAGTAAGCTGTTCACGCAATCCGGGCACATGATCCATGTCGGCATGCTTGATGCCATCAGGCTTGCTAGTATATACATGCGCATCAACGAGCGTGTGACCAAAGATACCAGGCGGAATATCTGTGAACCGAGAGAACAACTCGAGCAAGAAAGCATAACCGGCAATGTTGTACGGCACACCCAGGGCGATGTCGCAACTGCGCTGAGTCAGATGTAGGCAGAGGTGCGGCCTGGTTTTTGGCTTGCCGTTACAGACCAAACATGTACTGCCATCGAAGGGTTGACTAGTTCCCGTAGAACCGCAATTCTCGCACTTCTCCGGGAGGTTCTGCACGTTGAATACCATGACGATGTGACACGGTGGTAACGCGCTCGACTGCGCATTGCCCGGCGCCCAGGCCGACACCACAACTCGTCGACTCATCGGGCTCTTGCGAAGACTGTCGATGGCCCATGCGATCTGGTCGTTGAAATCGGGAACCAACTCTGGATCCAAGCCACCTTTCAAAGCGTATTCGTCATCATGCGAGGTGTGTACAGGAAACCGTCGCCAAAAGTTGCCATAGGCACTGGGCACTGAACCATCTTCTTCTGCCCATGCGTCCCAGATCTTACACTTATGCTTCTTGAGAAAATCAATTTTGGGCTCACCACTGAGAAACCACAGGTTCTCAACGACAATGTTCTTCCACTTGATCTTTTTGGTCGTGAGCAAAGGAAAGCCGTCGCGCAGGTCGATGTTGTAGTTGACATTAAACGTCGAGATAGTATCAACGCCAGTCCGGTTCTCTTTGCGGGTGCCGTTATCAAGGATTGTCTTCACTGCATCAAGGTATTGTCTCATAACCACTCCCTTTCATAGATTCTTCATTTTCTTGTTGATGTTCTTGAAACACTCGTTCATGCGTCCAAACACGCTATCAACATGATCAAACATATCGTCCATTTCTTTGAAGACTTCGCGTGCTTTCTTTATACGTGGATCATTTTCATCCACTTCTTCATCATCAATGATTATCGTCTTCTTAATTGATATTCTCATCGAGATGCTCCTCTCTATACTTAGCTAATACCCTTTTGAAATCATCTTCAGAAGAATCGCCAGAACGCCACCATTCCATGGCATGCCATACGTCCTTTAATCTATTTATTCGTCTTTGTATTCGTATTCTAGTAAGTCTTATAATAGACAATATTTCATCTGTTTCTGCGGCTGCATCTTCTGCATATCCAAGATCTTCTAATGCCTCCAGCATGCCATATAAATCAGTCTTACTTTCGAATAGTTCATCAACTTCTTTCTTATAAAGATGATTAAAGCTACCACCGCTCATTTACAAACCTAACTTTCTTCTACAAACGTATCCAAAGCTTTACTTCTAAGTTTGTATTGCTGACCATTTATCTCTTCCTTCTTCTCTTGTGTGGACAATAACCATAAGCTCCAATAGCACCATTACAATTCCAACATAAAATCTGATACCCTTTTGGAAAGCCATTTCGCTTCAACCTATAATACAAATGCACTCCTCCAAGCCTAGTTCCATCTGTGTAAAAATCTTCTTTTGGTATTTTTCCATCGATATGATCTATACATAAAAATTCTTGTTTTGATTCTCCACAACAAGCACACTTTCCACCATAACCAACAATTACTTCTCTCTTAAGACGTATCGTGCGTTTTCGTTGATAATTACGACTACTTTCTAAATAACGGTCTCTATTCTTCTCTTTCCATTTCTTAACTCTCTTTCTGAATATTTCTGGATTGTCCACATGTGTTCTCTTTAACCGCGCTTTCTCACAATCCTTACATGCTGAAATTCTTCCATTCTTTCGTGATGAATCCTTCCAAAATTCAGAAAGTGGTTTTACTATTTCACATTTGGTACATTGTTGTCGTCTTTTATTTCTAACCCTAACTTGCATGCTACTCTTCTTAGCACGAGATATCCTATTAGGTCAAGTAGAGTATCTTCTTTTATTACTACTTTATCTAATGTACGAACAGACTGTATTCGCTTAAGTTTATCATCTATACGCACATCGATTTGTTGGACAGCTGACAATCCAGAAGCAAAAATATTGATCGGCTCAAATACGGCATTACCATATTCACGATTCTTCATGAGAAGAAGCTCTTTTACAGCATCGCACTCATGTTCAATCATGTCCTGAACAACGTCCATCTTCAACGCACTGCTCATAGAATGATAATCAGTAGTAGCCCTCTTCATACTATAGTTCTCAGCAGCTCTTGCAGATTCTACAGAAGTGCCAGTACCTTCAGTAGCTCTGTCATCTTTTGATGACCGTGGCATTACTCCATCCTCCATAGCTGTTTCCTCCCAACATTCTTCCTTTGAATGACCTGTGGTATTACAATTAATACAATAAAGATGCGCGCCCATCAGGCACCAATATCTTTAAAGATCTTGTGTGATTCTTGTTCTGATACTATTTTTCCTTGTACACGATTTAAATGTATATGATTCATCTCGTGTGCGTAAGCCGTTTCATTGAGTGGGCGATTGCCTTGCCCAACTACAGCCCAATTCCAACCAGAAATCCCATACACTAAACGCGCTGTAAATCCGAGCTTCTTTTGATCGAACACTCGTTCTGGCCTAAATATACAAATCGATCCTTCAATATATCTGCCCCCTATAATATCAGTCACCATCATGTTTTCTTTGTAATATTTAAACCAGTTATTCAACATTTCTTTCGTTTCTTCCATCATTTCTTTACGTAAGTATGGTTGGGTGCCATCTTCATAATAGATTTGCACTCCATATACTGTATATCTCCATTTGTTGATAAATTTCCAACGTTGATAATAAAACGCCACAAAAATAACGATAGTTCCAATATTCATCAAAGATACGACAAACCACCCAGCAGCCGGGACACTCTCTCCCCACGTATTAGGATTTAGATGGCTCAATACAGCCATTATGAGCACCACCGCTCCAAGAAACAGGCCGAACCATACGGTTAAAATATCTTTGAGTCTGAATAAACTTGGTCTCGAGTAATGCTGTGACATTTTAGTTTGCTCCAACTATTTAATCATAACTTCAGCAACAACAACATAAATTGTATCGTCACCAAAGCATGTTACATACGAACCGCGAGCTATTTCATTCTTCCCTACAACATTATTTGGTATCACGCTTCCATTTACACAAAGCACACCATAACCTTCTTCTAATGGCATCTTGATTGGAAGATCCATCCATGAAGTTATCAATTTTATAGGTTGCCCCTCATATTTGGAATTAAGAAGAGCTAATGGCGTACCGTTCGCATACTTCTTAGAAAACACTTCTATTCTCTTGGTGTGTTTATCCAAATTGCGAACTTTAACTATCGCATCTGCAATCATGGTGTCACCGGATCATAAACAGAGAAATCTATAGGATCGAGAGGGTCCCTACCTTGTTTCTGAAAATAATTAGATAGATCGATAAATTGAGCTTCTACCCATTCACGCTGTTTCTTTTGCAAAACATCGAGGTTTCTTGGGAAATTATTCTTTACTGCCGCTATTTTGAAAAGCACTTTACCAGTAACTGTAGCATCATTTACAGCCCGATGTGCTCCAACATATGGAATGCCATATACTTCAGCCGCATTAATGAGCTTCTTGCCCTTGTTGTATTTGTGATATTGCTTGAAGAATATAAATGGATCTACGACTGGCCTGACTGGAAATTCCATACCAAGTCGAGCAAATTCGCTCTCAAGAACTTTGCGATCGTATTCGTAATTATAAGCTATGTGAATATCTGCAACAGACAGTTGATTATGGATAAACCAGCCAATCTCAGCAAATGTTGGTGCATCTATTAAATCATTCTCATATATATTATGGACTTTACTAGCATCTGGATCTATGGGTATCATATTCTTTACAAACGATCCCCATTCACGATCTAGCTTAGCATTCCTAAATGTACTAAAGCCAACTTCGATAACATGATCACCGAGAATGGCGGTCTCCGTATCGAAGACCGCCACATATCCTAATAGTTCTTTAGGTATGGTCATTTCAAAACTTTGGTGGAATCAGTGGGCGGCCTCTGATATCTGTCTTACCAGTAGCATCATGATTATCCGGCATGAACTCGCTGTGACCGCAATTCTTACATTCATACTCAACTGTACCATCTGCACCGGGCATCTTATATAGATATTTATTAGGATCGTCCAATTCACTAGGATTACAAGTAGAACATGCTATGTCTGTTTTATCACCAAATTCCTTATCTCTGCCTTCACTAGAAAATACGTCACCCTTTATGTGTTCAGTCATCGTCTAATCCTTTCACATTTAATCTTTTTACTGCACCCTTGTACCGCTCGTTCTTTTCTATTTTCTGGAGTGTAGTGTGGATGTCTGTTGTTACTGTCTTCAGACCTTTAGTCAGCCTTTTAGGAACTAGTCTAGCAATTTCAGCATCTTTGGTAAGATGTGATGTCTGAAATCCTATAGAATCCAGCGTCATAATCAGCTTTCTCATAGATCGTACTGATGCTATTAACTCTGCATCATTCACTTGCTTGATCCATTGCTACCAAAAATTTTATTCCCCTATATTGAGCCACGGCTTGTTCCAATATGTCTGGTTTAACCATTATACTTCCACGAAGAGATGCAAATTGTTGATTGCTAATTTGTGATAGTTGTTGTATGTGACCACCAATACTAGATACCACATGATTCATATCTACCCCATTATCACTTTTAATACCTTGGATAGGTAATCCGTTTGTAAGCATTACGGCACTGTTTACACTCAATACGTTGGCGTTCTCCTTAAATTTATCCTTCCTCACCACACCTTCAAACATGACAAGCTGATCAGACACAAGATATTTATCGTATCTTTCGCATAACGGATGCCATATATTAACTATAAGATAGGATTCACTATCGCTAACATTCATGGAAATAAACGGACGGCTCTGTCTATTAGGCTTTGCTATTGTATCCTTCTTACGAATATTGTCTATCATAGCCACAAGTAAGACAGTCTCACCAATAGCACGCTCATGAATACTTGATGGAGAAATAACTCCACACTCGCCTCGCATAAGATATGGTGCAAGTCTCTGATAGACTGCAGCTGGGTGACCTGTAATAAACGAATTTAATACAGCCCGTTCGTTCTTTTGTGCTTCCAAGTCTGTATACTCATAGCCCTCTACGTGACATTCCATCGCTATTTGCAATGGCATAACCTTAGATCCATCATACTTCTTATTCCTCTTTCGAGCAAACTTATTTATGATATCAGTATTATCTATTTTATCTCTATCACATAAACTGGTATCCCAACTAAACGACCCCGCTTTGACAAGATTGACTTTAACAGTCTTGCTGACTTTGGGTAGTCGTTGACAGAAACTAATGAAAGATGAAAAAGGGCCGCCTCTATCGCGTTCAATTAGAATATCGTTGGCTGATTTGCCAACTGATTTAACGGCAGATAGCCCCATGTAAATATTGTTGTCTGATCCGATTTTATATTTAGACCCCGATTCATTGATGTGTGGTGGTACTACCTTGTATCCCCTATACAATATGTTTCGTATGAATGTGCTTATTTTGTGTGGCTTATCTGCGGCATCAAGTAGGGCGGCATAATATTCATGCGGATAATGGGCTTCCAAATATGCAGTAACATAGGTAATCCACCCATACCCCGCCGAGTGTCCACGGTTCCACATGTAACGTGCATAACCATGAAGTTTCTTAATAAGATCGTCTATCCATTGTTCTAATGTTCCTGTCCAGCCTGGTGGAATAGTAAGTCCTTCACGAACCATCGCACCCTGTTTGAAATCAGTTAGAACTGCCTCAACAACCTCAGGTATTTTCTTGCCGATTCCTTTGCGGAATTTATCTGCTTCCACATCGCTAAACCCAGCGATAATACGTGACATAGCCATAGCCTGCTCTTGAAACAGAACAGTTTGATACGTGTCATTCAAAACATCGTCTAGCCAAGGATGCCAGCTAACAGCGGCTTCTTGTCCGTGTCTACGTTTCACATACTGGTCCGTAACTCCCGATTCCAACGGTCCTGGACGGAATAATGCATTGAGTGCCATGATATGTTCGAATGATCTGGGCCGAAGCTGACGACAGAGCTTTCTATAACCTGGGGAGTCAAGCTGGAAGACGGACACATATTCACCCGTAGTAACGAGGTCGAACGTCTCACTATCATCGGGAGATAGGTTATAGACGTCAACATCAATTTCATGTCGTCTCTTTATCCTTCCCAACGTATGTTGAATAATATCGAGATTACGAAGGCCAAGCATGTCGAGCTTAAGTAAGCCCAAAATCTCACAATCATGCATGTCATATTGAATACCGATCAGCCCACCTTCTTCATCTGGCGGTAACAGAGGGCACAGCTCCCCAAGTGGCTGATTGCCGATAACAACACCAGCCGCGTGATAACCTAGGTTCTTTGATATATTAAGCAGAGATTCCGCAGTTTCATACCAGCCAGTATAATTAGACATTTCCTTCTTTACATTAGCTGGTAAATCTTCCATCTCTGTACAATCATCTGGTATCTCTTTGCGTATTTCTCTATTTAGTGCGTGATTTACATCCAAAATCCTACCGACATTATCTATAGAAGCCTTCAATTTTAATGTTTGAAATGTTGCTATCTGTGCAACTCGATCATGACCATGGGTGTCCGCTATATAACGAAGTACGTCCTGTCTTCCTTCCTGTGTAATGTCAGTATCAATATCAGGAAGATCTTTGCGACCCTGATTAATGAAACGTTCAAATGGAACTTTCCATCGAATTGGATCCATAGAAATAACATCAAGCGCATAGCAAACCAGAGAACCAACAGACGAACCACGTCCAAATGGAGCTAGCTTATCTGTATCTATCATGTACTGAATAATGTCAGCGATAATTAAGAAGTAACTCGAGAACTTCTTATCTTTCATCGTGTCTAATTCATATTGGAGCCTATCTATATACTCTTGATTTTCAGATAAGCCCTTTTTAGCCAAGCCTGTCCAGCTGTCCATCTCAAGCTTGCTATGTACTTTATCCTCTGGCCACTCACCAGACTTATCTTTGAATGTTGGAACTATGAATTCTTTATTAACAATACCATAGTCTTCAACTTGCTCAGCTATTTTAAACGAGTTCTCTACCCATTCATTATCAAAACCAAATAGCTCAGTAAATCTATCAGCTGGCTTGAACCAATTATTACAAAATTTATCTGCTATATATTGATCCTGCTCGTGTTTTCCTATTTTGAGTGCAATTTTATATGCGTCATGATCCTCTTCATTAACAAATAAAACCCTACCAGTAGCAACCGTAGGAATACCAAAATTATGTTTTATGCTTCTGGCTATATCGCCTAATTCTTGGCTGTCTAAGTTATATTCAAGATATATGGTATGACTCTTACCGAGATCAGATGCTATATTTGCTATTGCACTAACATGAGTAGTGCTCATATCAAGAAGAACAACCAAGCCAGATCGTCCAATATCTCTTAGATCACTATTCAACAAATGAACAGGAACCTTCTTAGCTTTCCGCTCACACCAGGCAATTGTGTTAAGCTTTACGAGCTTCTTATATCCTTCTCGATTTAAAGCGATAACAGTAACATCTACAAATTGGAAATCATCAGAATATTTGACCTTAAACGTGGTACCTAATATTGGTTTAATATCCTCATCCTGGCACTGCTTCACAAAACTCGGCGCCCCACACATGTTATCGAATTCTGTCTTTGCTAGAGCGGGTAGGCCATACTCTTTGGCCTTCGATATGAGATCTTCTATTTTGCAAGTAGCTCGGAGCAAACTGAGATGGGTATGGACTCGAAGATGAACGAATGGAACAACTACTTGCGGTTCAACGTTACTAATCAAAATAACACCACAATTCTGGCAAGTACGTGTTTCAAAGTCTCGTGAAAAATATATAGAGGGTTTAGAGCAACCACAAGTAGCATTCCATGATTCTTGTTCTGTTTTAAACATTCTCAAAGTCATGTTCGATTACATTTCGTGCAACGTTTACTCTTCATACAATTTCACTTATAGCCTAGGCATTTATAATGTTCCCAATAGCTCAGCGCGGACAATATTAGCTTCTTCACGTGCTTTTACAGCCACATGTTCGGCACGTTCGGCCATCATATCCAAATCTTTCGCAACGCGGTCAATACCTTTATCACACACATACTTTACAGCCAATCCTATATTGCCGGCGTTCCATTCAGAAATCTTTACGCCAGATGCTTTCTCAAACTCCTGCACCATGTTGTCGCGTTTCTGATGTCTCTCTTTTTCCCATTTCTTTTCTTCGGTTTTATTTTTAACGCCTTTCGCCACACCATCGGCAACGAGTTCTTTCAACCGTGATTGCGGCACGTACTGAGCTGTCATGCGCCGCAATACTGCTGCCACAAAATTAATATCAATTGGTTCTGCCTCTTGAAGTGGTGCCTTCACAATAGTTTTAAGCCCTTTTCCATACGGTTCAAGTAAACCCCAGGTTGCAGGTAGCTCATCTGGTGAAATCATCTTGGGTGGCGCAACAATCCACCAGCATCGACAAAATGCTGCTATTTCTTCAGCCTTCTCAGGATTCTTGAGTTCTCGATGCCAATCACCACGGTGCACCTTTATCTCGAAGCCATGAAAATAAATACCTCGACTAGGCCAAAGTGATAAAGCAAGCCCATCCGCTGAGCGATTTGCTTTCCAACCAGTACCCGCTCGAGCTTCTTCAATAAATGCATACTCTGGCGCAGCATAACGTTCACGCAAAAGCATTATAAGATCTTTTGCGGTATATGTTTTCTTCTTAACCATTAATTTTATTCAGTCAGTGCCTCTGCACCAGCATTAGAAAATTTCTTCTTGAAACAGCCATTTGGTTTCACACAGAGAATTTTCCCCTTCTTAGTGTCAACACCAAATTCATCCGTCATAGATCCACATGAGTCACACTTTTCCATGCCAACTTGAGGACGTATAATGTCCTGTTCTCCAAGCTCAGATGCTATCAGCTCACAATCCGACGCTGCATCTGGTGGCATAATTTCCCGAAAGATTTCGTTTATACCCACAGCCCGTTGTATGATAAAGGAGAAATATTCTATACGTGGCTGTTTACCTGTTATGCCAGGCTCAACCATAATATGGGTTGTAGCGATTCCTGAACCACCAATAGCATACTTCTTACGCCATATACGATCTCTGGTTATATCAAATCCCAATCTTTTAGCTATTTCACCAAGACGAGCCCCAAAGGTACCCTGTGGTGTTGTGTCTTCACCATTCTTCTTGGGTTTCTTGGGCTTTGCTGTACTCTTAGCAGATTTATCCTTTGCACCTTTCGATATATTTTTGCATTTATCGCATGTTTGATTCTTCTTGGCAAATTTGCAATTATCATAGGTTCTTGACATTCCTGAAAATCAACAATTTTCTGCTTTGTTTGATCTATCTTTATGTTGGCGATTTTGCTGCCCCTCATAACTCACCTCAATTAAAGCCCACACCACGGTCATGTGCAGCTTGGATTAATTTCTTCCTAGCAACTGCGTACAATCTAGTAATTCGAGGTCTGGACACGCCCATCGCATACGATAAATATGTATGAGTACCATCTATGAGTCTGGTTTTATTCGATTCATTTGCGTGTGCTAAGCAAAATGTTATTACCCTATATTCATTAGTATTTAACGTGGCCCCATCATCAATAATATCCATTACTGCTTCTAGTGTGTCTTTAGAAGACGTGTCTGGCTCGTATGATCTCTCCCGTTCTGTATACGCAATTGCCAATCTATCGTTGTCCGATATGTCATCCAATGTGTCTGACCTGGGATTCGTACCGAAGAGTGTATGTCGTTTATAGAACCGCTGATTTTTAGAGAAGCTCCACAATATCCACTTACGCACCCATCCCGTCTTGGGGTTCGTACCAAATAGGTATTCAGTAAGATAAGCAGATTCTCCTATTCGATATCCATTATCATCTAACAAAGACTCAACAATACGTGACTCGAGATCGAGTATGAGGGAATCGATATCAATATATCCGTTACCAACGCGTTGTCTTGCATTATGTACGAGCTTGATGATGCTGGGCCGCACCATCTGGAGGAGTAATCTGGCGGACGCATTAGCCTTGATTCCCATTCTAATGCGGCAAGCCAAGATGTTAATGACCACGTTCCTAGGGCTAGCCCTGGGGGCATAACACTTAGGCGAGTATCGACAAGTTCCACAATTTTGCTCCCTTTTCTTACTCTTAATAATAGATAAACTAGTCATAGTTCTAATCCTTCACGCATTATTACCATGCTATTATCTAAATTAAGTATGACTATTTGCTTTCTAGAATTAGAAAATACTAATTCTCGATGCGTAACTCCTGCATCTACTCTCTCCACATAAGAGTATTTAGCGTCAGGAAATTTAGCTATTATCCGTGCGGTCAGATTAAATAGCGCTTCTACACTATTACTCATCGTTGCCATCTCCATTTAAATTCCAGTAGACCCAAAACCCTTTATTCCTCGTTCTGTTTCCGGCAAACTCTCTACCACATCAATCGGCGGAGTAAAACGAGGAATAAGTACTAGCTGCGCCAACCGGTCTCCATTCTTTATAATGTGCGGATCAAGTGTAGGATTCCAAACTACGGTAGATAACTCACCCGTATAGCCTTCATCAATAGTAGCTGATTGAACAAAGAGATTTCGTTTTATAAATGTGCTCGATCTAGATCTTATATCGCCCCAATATCCCTCTGGAATTTTTACATAGACTCCAGTACGAACGTTTACCATTCTCTGAGGTAGAAGTGTCAACTCGTCATCCTCAATCCAAGATCTCAGATCAAATCCGGCATCACCCTTCTTGGAAGGTGGACAAATTGGTTCCTGATTTGGGCATCTAGGATGAATTCTAACCATAAGATTCAATATCATCTTAATGTCATCTTTCTTCCCGTATCACCGTCTAGTCCTACAACACCTTGTCCTACAACATTTTCACCCCCGCTCAACTGCGTCCTTCGTTCTTCTAATTCTCTGAAGACCTTTAGCATACTACCATATGCTTTGTCGACTGAGTCTACAATAGTGGCAGTCAAACCTATATGACGTATATACACTGAATCAATCATATCAGTCACAAATATTGTTGGAATCTTAGCGCGTTGAGCAATATACAACTCAATAGGTGTGCCTACCGACACCTGCCCTTTCATCCATTTACAAACTATAATATTGGCTTGCTTCAATGCTATTAAATTGATATCATGAATATATTGTGCAGCTTTATCAGTGATTTTACTAAACGAATAACAAAGCTCTGGATCAAACATCAAGAACTGATTATTCTCAGAACATAATTCTCGAAATTTGTCCTTCCAATTTTCACCATTCTGCTCTTTGTAGTCCACCGGGCCAGCTAAATAGATGATCATTTTCTCAGTCCTATACGTTTTGCAAAATCAATAACTGCGGTTTCCAAGTCATAGTTTATTACAGTGAAGTATGGAATCCCAAGACGAAATATAATCTTCTCCATACCATCGATCTTTTCTGATTGACTCTCTATCTTCTTACATAAAGCTATATGGTCGTCCTGTACATCCCTATCACGGGCGATGGCTCTCTCTAACAGTTTGTCGCCGTGTATCTGTATAAGACATCCGGTCGCCTCTCCCAATAATCCGTGCTCCAACATCCATTGCACTTGTTCGTCGAATCGAGGAAAACCGTCTATGATAACATGGCTCGCGCCCGCCGTCTGACGCTTCATAATTAAGCCAAGTATCTCTTCACGAAGTGGCTCTTCATAAGGGAAGAGATTACCCTTTGCCATGTGGGCTATCTCTTTATTAGTGGACAAACGTCTGGCTATATCACCTGAACTAACATAGGCAATGAGCTCATTACTGGCTTCCATAAGAGCTTTAATGATTGTGGTCTTACCGGAACAAGGAAGACCAAATACCGCAACTATTTTAGTCGCCATTGTTCTCACCTGTTTTGTCAAGCATCTTCTTCGTTGCTTCAGCTAATTTGGTCATATACGTATACATGAAATTTAATTCATTTCTATCAAACTGCCCCGTTTTCACAAGATTATGTAATTTAAAGAACAACCTTTCCATTTCTTGGCCAGACTTACTCATGAAGCCAACTTTGTGTAGAGATCTGTTTGTTGACTGGGCGTTGAACATTCCTGAAGCACAAGTGTTGCGTGTCTAGGATCTTCATCCAAATAAGCATCAAGCCTATAGTCTGATGCGCCACCACGTCTCTTATCTATATGAAGATACCGATTACCCCTCGTTATTCCATCTTTCTCTTTTTGTTGCTTCGTCTTCTTAGAAATATACATAAAATCGTGGGAATCTTGAGCTATCTGAAATGATCCAGCAACCTTATGCTTGCCTTCGGACATCTTGTCTCTATTGAGCTGTGCCAAGATTATTGCAGCAAGTCCCATATCTACAGCAAATTGATTGGCCACAACCTTAGACGCATAACCAATAATTTGCTCTCGACTCCATCTCATTTGCCACTCTGCGGCCTGAATCAAACCTATGTAATCCCAAATAAGGACCTGGATGCCATGTTTCCATCTATATTCATCCACAATAGCAATTATCTCATCAATGGTGCCCATATGGGGTTTGGCCATATAAAATTGAGACTCATGAATCTTTTTAACCGCATCCATAAAACGGATACTCTCTAATTGATCAAGACTACCAGACTGAATTCGTGTATTGCTAATACCAGAGATTATAGACGCCAAACGCATCATATTCTCATAGCTGACCATTTCCTGACCAATCCACAACGTCGGTATGCCCTGTTCAACAGCCAAGCAATGAGCTATATTCATGGCCGCTATAGATTTGCCCGCGCCAGTATCTCCAGCAAGAGTAATCATATGAGCTGGTTGTATGCCCCCCAATGCCATATTTAAACATGGCATCGAATAAAAATCATGTCCAACAATAAGATTGCCGCCAGCTAACTCACGTTCTTTGACCTTAGCCAATAGTTCATCTGCTAACTCCTGTGGTGTACGTGGTTGCTTGCGAATCGATGTAGTGGTTGTAACAAGATTCTTGCGAAAACCCTCTACTATATTCACAAATGGCGTGGCTAGGTCTCGAGACTTAGTTATTAAATCGCTTGCTTGATCGGACGCAGTACGTCGGCGCCACATATCAAGGACAATTTCACAGGACGCAATTTCAGTGTACTTATATGTATCCGTTAATACAGTTGTGGTAGTCGCAATCAATTCCTGATCGGCGTATATAGCCATCGTTTCATCAAGTACATTCTGAGGCGTATAAGCATCGCCAAATCGATAATAGCTGGCAATACATCCTTCAAATAGTTTCTTGTATGCTGATAATGTAAATGAATTATTGAAGATTCCGGCCGACAGAGCTGCGCTATAAGAAGACGAATGTCTCATACAGCTGGATATCAACGTACGTTCTGCCTCCAAATTAAAGAGTTGACTATACTCAGCTTTGATTTCAGCAACATAATCATTAATTCGTTCACGGCTACTTGATAAAAGATGAGACAGATAGTTTATTGCTATATCGAGTTGAACACCAGATACCTTGGTTAAATACTGTTGTAGACTATTGAGGAGCGTATGTTGTTCTGTAAGTGATAATGGCTTGCTGGTATCGTAGTTTGTGTCAACATAAAATTCAAGTGGTATTCTTGCTTTGGTAAGTAAAGCTTCTATCCCAGCATTGCCCTCACGCCGCCAAACATCATGTGGATCTTCATCAATTGGTGGTCTAGCCACCAACACCAAAAATTTGCCGAATTCATCTGGTTTATTGATGAGATCGAGTGTCTTTGTCCAACCAGTATAATCGCCATCATACAAAAGTATAATGGAGCTAATCTTATAGTTTGATAGGGCCGATAATTGCTTCTTGGTGATAGCGCTACCCATGGCTCCAGCACTGCCAACAGCAATACTATCACGAAATCCCTCAGACACCACGAGTTGTGATTTGCCTCGCAAATTTTTGCGAGCAACATGCATTCCATAAAGTACATCTGGATCGTGTAATGGATGGTCGGATTTGTTGCCCATGTAGGGCGCACCCTCTACTCCTAGTTGTCTAGTGTAGAAGCCAATAACATCCCCATACGGATTGTGAACCGGATACACAATGGCGTTAGTAAATAAGTCTTTCCTACCAAATTCTAACTTAAATAGCTCATCATTATTAAGCGCAATATTTTTGGTTACATGATTGACTAAAACATCACTGGTAGGACAATATCCGACTTGATATGGTGCGATTTGATCTAATGTAAAACCAGACCGAATCAAATAATCATTACGTATTGTCGCATTGTCACGCAGCATTTGATGCATAAACTCTGCAGCTATCTTATTCGCTTGTCTATATTTAGATTCTTGCAGCTCTTCTGGTGTTGGGTCTTTGAGGAATTCTGTTAAATCTAAACCAGCCTTATTTGCTACATGAAAGATCGATTCAACAAACGAAATTCCATGCCAAATCTGTGCCCAGGCAAATACGTCACCACTATGCTGTTCTCCACCCCAATCCTTGAATCGGTTCCCACTGACTTTGAAAGAAGGATTTTCTTCATTTCTAAATGGAGAATTCGTTATAAGGGTACCTGAGCCTTCCTCAGTCCAGTCCAGCTCACCCGCATCGGATTCGATTATGCTTACTAGGTCAGACCTCTCTCTTATATACTCTTTAGCAGTATTTAAATCTTTAAGTTTCTTCATGATAGTGGTACTTTATCGAATTCATCTTTATTGTTTATTTCGAGTTTGAAGTCTTCCTCTAATTTGTCCCAATTAACAGTTCCTTCTCTACGCACCGCCTCCTGTATTGCGTCCATTACTTTCATGGAGTGTTCATTCAGCTCGGCAGATTCTTGAAGTTCATATCTCAAGAGCGCCTGTTCTCGATCTATAATGGGAATTAAGTATTCGATAGTACGTTTAGCTGGGTCAGTTACCAATTCCATGCACCGTACAATTTCGTCTACTGCATATTTTTTGGATAAATCATATAGCTTGTAGAGTGCTGTTTTACTAAAATCAACTATTATCCACTTGATAAACTCAAAATACAAAGACGAGAACGCATCTACACGGGCATTAAATTCTGTGCTACTTACTCTCATTTCAGGCGGAAATTGAATAAAATCGTGATACCAACCATAATCAAAATGAGCAGCCGTAGTCCAGTCTATATTCTTATGTCTTGGTGTTTTGTGTGATGGAGATCCAGCATCCCAATCTGGTTTACCGTTAGCTCTGTCATTGTAATACTTCTTAGATGTCTTCCTACAGAATGATTTGAATACTTCTTCTTTGGAAGCATACAAAACAGCCTTCTCATAATTAATGGGTGTATATTTATTGAGAATGTTGGTTTGAAAATCTGTATATTGAGACCCCACCAATCCAACAGTACCATGCTGCATGCACATGTCAATAACACGGTCGCGCAACCATCGTGCGTCGCGACTCATGTGATGATTAAGTACTGGAGATTTGATACTATTTATCATTAGCCCAAAATGGAGGTCCCGACCCAGGGCCTTTTACCTGTTCCGGCTCTGGCTCTGGCTCCGGCTCCGTAATCTCCACAGAACCTTTTCTACCTGAAACGGCGTCTTCGATCAATCCCCCTACCCAGACGCTAGCTTGTAGACCATTCTTACTACAATATTTCATCATATTCGAATGTGTATCGTTCGATATATGTACCACCTTACCATTACAACCCATAGATCCCTCCGAATCTAATATATAGCCAATAATTAAAGTTCGATAAACCAACGAGGGGAAAAGGGGATCTCTGTCAATTGTAGTCCCTGAATTTTATGAATATAGAACGAGTGTGTATCGTTGTGAATAAGGCAGTGACCGTAGAACAATAGCCCACCTTTACCAGGACGGAAGCTATAGGGCTCTACATGGCGCCATGTATTATTGTACCTCATGTACAGTAAAGTTTTCTGCTTTGCTGCCATGCGTATCATATGTGTCATTCCAGCTTTGTCTAAATAACCGCCTACTTCTCTTTCAATTGATGCCGGCGGCATCTCCTCTGGAATATCAACTTCAGCTGGTGGCACATCTTCTTCTGGTGGTGGAGCGCCAGCAGGCTCTGAAGGAAGCTTTGGTGGAATAAGCTTTCTGATTACACTCTTAATACGATCAAATAGTCCCATTACGCAGCTATCTCCTCGTAACCAATAATTAATTTATCTTTCGATTTTCTGTCTCGTTTAGGTATGGGACCAATAAACCTACGATGAGCTTGTTTCCAATCCCATGAATATTGATGCGTAGGACCAGTCCATCGTTTCCTATACACTATTAATGCATGTGGAAGATCTGATATATTACAATATTTACCCTTTTTGTCTGGTTCTGGTCCCCAGAAAGGAAGTCGTCCTTTAATATAGCGAACTTCTGCTGCTTTACCAAATACCCAGTCATCCCAATATTTTGTGTCCTGACAAGAGTGCGCTAATAAAACAATGTCTATTCCATTCTGACTGGTCTCATACGCCTTCTGTAAGAAAGCAGGAACCATCCCTCGAGAATATGGTGGATTTATCCATATGGACTTACCTACCACACAATATAAAATCCAATTAACAGTTGCGGCAAGAGCATCTAATGCTTTATCTATATAGCTAGAACATTTTGAATTGTGTTGTTCAGCAGCAGCATCCAACCCAAAATTGAACTCAGCATTTACGGCAGCAAAGAAATCTGGATCTGTCTCATAGATCTCTTTGCCACCACCTACGGTTCTATCTTTGCCTGCCTGATTACCCATTATTCAGCATCCGGACGCTCACCATCTTCTCGAATCCAACGTATAGCAGCACTTACTCCTTGTTCATATGTCATGCCAGAGAAATTTGATTGTCCTTCATCATCGCTATCAGCACACCAATTCAAAACTTCATCCATCTCTTCTTCTGTTGGTTTAGACATGCTAATCTCCAAAGTTTTCAAATGTTTTACTTGCTAATGCGTCCAAGTTCTTCTTGAACAACCACTCCGTCTGGTGTCAGCATTTGCCATCCCTTGCAATTATCTTCTTTACAATCGCAAGGACATGCGCTCATGCGCTGTAATATAAAATCAACAGAAACCCTACTACGAGCCGCGTAGCGTTTAATAAATTCTTTCTTAGTCATAGTCTAACTCTAATAATTCTGACTTAGGATCTGCAGGAACTGGTTTCGTGCTAAATGATTCTGGTTCTACAAAATCCTTATATGATTGGCTGGGCACAGCACCCTTTGAACCATTATATTTACCCCTATACAATTCCATAGCACCAATCTCCATGTCTTGAATCATTAGTGTATCAAAATAAATCTGACAAATTCGAATATTCTTATATATGCGAACAGGCTCCACCACAACAATTTCAAGAGTCCATTGCCCAACGAACCCCACATCCCCAAATCCAGCCGTAAGATGAACTTGGATACCAAGACGTGCTATAGAGCTACGTCCCTCAATGCATGGGACATATTCTATAGATCCAGCTGTTTCATTTGTATGTCCCAAATAGAGCCTACCAGGACGAAGCACAAATCCGTCATCTGGTATTGCTACTTCTTCAACAGGATTGTTCTTTTTAACATCAAGAGGTATATGTCCATCACTATACGGACCCGGGACTTGCTTATAGAATTTTAATGTTGGACCCAACGTGAGATCGTACGAATTTGGTCCTAAATTTTCGTGACTAAAGGGATTAATCGTTATCAAACGATCTTCAAGACCAACAAGAATTGAACCACTCGAAAGTTTTGCCATGGTATTATCTACTAGGTAAAGAATTAACTGTGCTTGTTAACATTGTTATTCGAAGCATAGCAGAAACATACTTTGCTTCCAATCTAGCTCGGGTCATTTGTTTGGCTTCTTTGTGAAGCTTCGCATTTTGTTCAGATGTGATCACCACAATTCATTTCTAATTTATCAAAATTTGACTTTGCAACTAACGATATATCTCTAATATCAATATCCTCAGGAACATTACCAAACATGACGTAGTCATCATTCTCTATATATTTTTTGGGATTGTTTGGATCAAAAGCGATTAATACATTATTTGCAGTACCAATTAATTCAAGTAAGCTATGATCACTAAATAAATGTTCGCACTTTGGATGATATATAGCCGCATATCCTTCTAATATATATTCCCTCTGAGCAAAAGGTTCAATATATTTACCACCCATATTTCTAATAACATAATCAAGCGCTTTTCTACCAACCAATAATATAAATTGATTGTTGTCTCCTCGACTGAGATTACCGATCCACACATCTAACATTTGCTCAGTTATTTCTGTAATTTTAATCATGCTAATATATAATCTTTAGTATCTAATTCATATATTTCTACTTTAACACCATTATTGCGTAATATATCTATTGTTTTATTAATCTCAGTTCTCATACGTTTACATACATCACCTTCATTATCTTTAGGAATTCTAACTACAGCATTAATATCCATATATGAATATGTTTTATCAGACCACTCTCTTCTTTTACTCATATGAAATTCTTGAATTCCCCATAAACAATCATCAGACACATTAGACCCACTTAATATTCTAAATGGATCACGAGGTAAAGTTCGTGTATTCGATTTTTCTAAAATAGCAATTATCATTTAATACTCAAAGTGACTTACGGGTTTGATGAACGGCTTTTTAAATCTATACCGCTTCATCATGTCAAGATTGTCTGGACGATTTGCAAAAATACTAAAGAATTGATGTTTCTTACCAAGGTCATAATACCCCTTGGCTTTACACCATGTTCTGAATCTATATTCGATTGGTTCATCTCTGAACACATAAATATGATCTTCCCATATATTGATTATTGGCTTCAAATCACGAAGAGGGTATTTAACTCCTGGGAAAGGAGCCTCACCCATAGTTTGATCTGGCTCTAATATATGAATACCTATACCACGATTACCCGCTGAGTACATTTCTACTACAAGTTTGTATTCACAAACGCACCTATATATAAATCTTACTTCATCACCTGTAATATGACGAACTACTTCACATATTTTTCTAACACCAAATCGATCAGGAACATCTCTGCATTTCCAGATTTCGTCGCTCAAAGCACGAAGCCTTCGTATATTATCTACTATATTCATTACTCAAATTTCTTCCATAGCGCAACAGCATATCGTTCACATTCAGTAGCAATAATTCCCGGGTTCTTAGTGTTTGAAGTCTCAGTCAAAGATTCAATCAAAGCTGGTAAAGCTTGAGCAGCAAATATTCGCATGTAATGCTTCTTTTCCCGCTCCGCACGTTCAATTTTCTCTTTCTCTCGTTCAATTTTCTCCTTCTCTCGTTCAATTTTATTCTCTTCAAATTTATGATCTTCTTGCTCACGAAAAGCAATTAACATAGCCTTTGCTTCATCTAACATAGCCTTCTGGCTATTGAACATTTCTTTTTGTTGCTCTAGTATTTCTTCTGATGTCATGTTGTTCTCCTTTATTCTCTAAGGTGGAAATGTTCTTCCACTACATGGGTTACAAATACACTGGTGTTAGACTTCCTCAGCAGTCGTGCAATAATAAGAGCGTCCTCTTGATTGTCCACTGCCATAATCTGTCGATCCTTGTCAGAGTAGGGAGCTTTGGTCATCACCCATTTCTCTACTGTAGTAGAATGCCATAATGGGCCAACATCACCTTTTCCAATAGTTCTCATATTCTTTCCCTACTACTGAAGTTTATGAATGCTCTCATTAGCCACTCTTCGTAAGTTTTCTATACTTAATCGTAATCTAAGATTACTTAAATGATTTGTGTCCATTGTTACTTGACATGCCAATGCAGCTAATCGTCTTTCTTCTGGATGCCTAAATTTTGCTGTTTCAATATATGCTTCATGTATTAATATATTTGCTTCTTCCAATAACTGAATAACTTTGCTAAAATTAGGTCCCATATTAAAACACCTTCTTCTTGCTATCCAACGACAAGATCGCCGTCTTTCTTATATTGATTGTGTCGTAGACTCGAATGTCGTTTCAAATATGGCACGTTATCCATTAGATCTATCACCATTCCATGCTCTTTCCCTGGAGATGCACGGCATACCCTACCTTTGAGCTGACGTGCGTCCTTCGTAGGAGACGCTATTATTATAGAATTGAGAGACGGAATGTTTAGCCCATAACTTCCAATATCAGATATTACAAGAAGCTGTTTCTTATTCTGTAGATCCTTAAATATATCTCTACGTTTACCGCGTGACGTGCTTCCCTGCAACATCACAGGATCCATATGAGACATAGCTTCAGTCAATTGCTCGCCGAACTTTATTTTACTGTAAAATACATAACAACTTTGACCAGCCTCTACATAGTCTGATGCTAGCTTAACAATTTTCTCAGTTCGTTCTTCATTATCAATTACTTGATTCTGGACAACATAGTTGTAATCTTCTACTGGTTTTCCTTTCTGTTCGCCAGTATAATCTTGGAATTCCTCAATTCGAGGCATCGGCACTCTATTAATTACAAGGGGAACTGTGATTCCAAGCTCATTGAAATCCACCATGCCTCTACTATCATAAATCTTCCTACCAAAATGCTGCTCAAGCTCGAGATTCTTACCCTTTTCAGTAGAATGTGCCCAAGCATACGGAGTAGCAGTAGTTCCAATAAACCGATCTACCTTCAGTTGTATATATAACTTACCCACACTAGCACTATCAGCTTCATGCACTTCATCTTGGATTACTATGTTGACATGATCTAACCAGTCCCGCAAAGGAGCTTCTTTAGCTGTTGGTGGCTTTGTCTTCTGTTTATCACCAAGTCGTAATATTGTACTCAAAGACTGAATCGTTGCAATCGTTAAGTCCTTAAGTTCAAAATCTCCAGATCCTACAATACCCGCTCCACCAGGCATTGCAGCATCAAAGAATTCAAAAGTCTGATCTAGAAGAGTACGGCTATTAACAACAATAAGTGTACGGCCACCATGATATCTAGCCATAAGAGCCATAATTATTGTTTTGCCTGTACCAGTCGGACTAGCCACTATACCATGAGTATCCATGATTGTAGCATTAGCAGCTTCTAATTGAAAATTGTAAGGTTTTATTTTACCTAAGTTTATATTACTAATACATGAAATTTTCTTATACTTACCACGCATATCTTGAATTTGGAAATCAATCTTTTCTCTTTCTAGAAGCATTCCAACTCGCCACAATAATCCAGTGCGGAAGCTTTGATTAACCAGATCAAACGTATGGTTGTAACCGTCCCATTCTTTCCTCTTGAAATACCAAGTATGTTGATAGCCAGCAGGATGATAACGCAATTTATTTCTGAGACGTGTTAATACATCGCCTGATAACCTCGGTTCAATATACGAGGTTGTATAGTCTACAACTATGTTATGCACTTTTACTACCTTTTCTCAAATTCTCTAAAGCCCATAATGGTTGTAAATTAATATAATGAAAACATTCTTTTTGTTGTTTTGGATCTGATAAATCAAAAGAAGCACATGGTTTAATGTGATCGATATGCCAACCACCAACACCATAATTAGACCAGGACATGCTAGGCTTAAATTGAGCTTCAAGATACTGCTTGAGAAAATCAATGGAACAACCTAACAATTCATGCGTTTTAGAACTTTTATAATTACCTCTTAATGCATTGTATATTCTAACTCTTATCCTATATCTAATTTTATAATTTGTGTCACACAAAATTCTATTGTTTCTTCTATAATTTATTTTATCTAGATGTTCTCTAGAGGAAGTTCTCTGTTTACGCTTATCTTTTACATGTCGCCTACGTTTATATTCTTTCCAATATTTCCTTAATTTTGCTAAATCTTCCTCAGATCTATTATTTTTATCTATAATATATTTATTAGCCTTTATATGTTTATTTTCCTGATAATGCTCTTTTTGATATTCTTTGTTTCTTTGTTTATTCTTTTTGTTGTATTGATTATTTCTCTTTTTAATACATCCTTTACATCTAGCCATAAAACCATCTTTTGATGATTTATTTCTATAATAGTACTCGAAAGTAAGTGGGTAAGATGTATTACACTTATTACAAGTTTTATTCATTGTATTATTGAATTTTCGGTTTAGAACGCATAGCTACAATGCCGTGTAAAACACCTTTATTCTCTTGTGGCCACTCAGATTCCAATGGGAAACCATCTGAATTGAATAATTTTAGTAAATCTTCAGTTTTATGTATTTCAGTATCCAGCTTCTTTTGTGATTCATCTGTTAATCTAATACTCCCCATAAATCTCATTATTCCATGTGGATCAGATTCTTCATGATCAAATACTGCAACAACAGATCTAAATAAATTACTGGGACATTGATGCGAATGAAAGAAATAATCCCAGTTCTCTATACTTCCATCTTCTTCACCGATAACAGCGTGATCCACAACTAAATAGTAATCATTCAATTTTAGCAATGATAAAGTTGGATAAGATCGATTGTTACCGATAAAATTTTTCGCTGGTTCAAAGTATACGTTTCCATCTTTATCTACGTCACCTCGAAATATAAACCCACAACTCATATTATGACAATGCCAGGGACCAAAAGTAGATTTGTTATCTTCATTATTGGCTCTGTCTATTAGATGTTCAATGATATGCTCTCCTTCATTACATTCAGGACAAGAGATATACCTCTTAATTTTGGTTTCTACTTTCATTATACATGTCTGCTTTGTCTTACATCCGGCGCTCCCACACCAGTCATCATTCTTGAACAGGCTTCGTACATACCCTCGAGCGTTTGCCAGACACGATAAAGAATGTCCTTCTTTGCCTCCAGATCCATTTGCAATTCTTCGTTCCAATTATCTTTATTATGCTTCTTGAATTTCTTTTGTTCTGCCCAGCCAGCATATACAACATTGAAGAGTTCGGTAACATATGCTTTATCATTAGCATACCGACCCAGCAGTGGCATCAAATCTTCTTGAATAGATAGTCCATGATTGGGGTGATAAAGAGGCAACTTATTTGCAAGAATAGCTTTATTTAGAAAATATACCATTTCTTGAGTTGATTTCTCAAGAACATTCGTGATTGTGATTGGATCACTTGTAATCATTTCCACATCTCCGGATCTGAGTTAAGCATACTATCGAGCGTCCATACACAAACTCGCTTCTCTATCATATGCATTAATGCGCAATCTGTATCTTTGTTGGTTATATTCAACTCAATATAATCACACGCCGTTGTCTGTAAACGCGTGCTCACATAGCTATCGTAACGAGCATCAACAGCACAATATGTTGGTTGATCATACCTATTGAATATAACCATAGGAATTTTGTGGCGTGGACAATCCTCAGTCGCCTGTTGAAGCCACTTCCACAAAGCAAACTTTTCTGACGTAAAGAATTGATGTAGACCAGCGAATTGCGACGGTGCATTCTTCAGCTCTAAGTGCCACGGAAAATCTGATGCTGTGGTTGCAATGTCACCAGATAAATCCCAACCTTCCTTCAAAGCGGAACCCCCAGACATCGGAGTTCGTTTGAACTCATGCTTACCAGGCCACCACTTGGCAAATTTCTTCGCCAAGCGGTTCTCAAAATTCGCACCTTTACGACGTGCGGCTGCTCCTGCCCTCGATTGAGTTTCCTTCTTCGAGGGCAAGAAAATATTCTCGCATTTAGGACATTTAACCTTAACACGAGACTTAGCGCTGGCTTTCTTTTCCATCAGCCAGCCGCCTGGGTCTGCTCTTCTTCTATGTCATCGCTACTGCTAGCAGTCGGGCTAATAGCAGCAAAAACTTCATCTCTAATTTGATTCATGACTTCAGGTTGGCGTCGAAGCTGCTGAATCATCTCACTCTTTCCATTACACTTCAAACTACCAAACTTGAACCACGAACTAGATTGTTTAATCACGCCCAATCTTAATCCAGTATCAACATAATCCTTAACTATATCGACACCACGATTAAACTCAAGACCCTCCTCATTCACAAATGGTTCAAAATATATATCATATTCGAAGTGATACTTTTTACCAGTCATTGGTGGGGGAGTAGGAGCTGTTTTGTTTTTTATAATCTCAATTCTAGAAGTTACACCTACCTTCTTTTCAATGTAACTACCATTAGTCAACAACACCTTGGACATAATATCATCAAACGAAACAACTTCAAAACGATACGACGAATAAAACTTCAGAGCATTACCGCCAGTTTCTTTCTCTGAAGGCTGAAACATCTGTGCCATAGGGACACCGCGTTTCTGATTGATGAAATGGACTAACGACTGTCCACTCGCATTCAGATACGCAGTAATCTTTTGTAGGCCCTCTGACATAAGTGATGCATTGGTGGCCTTTTGGCCCTGACCGACACCTTTCATTAAGACCTGAGCTGGCGTCAAAGCAGGACAGGAATCAACAATAATATAGTCCACACCCTGCTGGATGAGAAGGACCATAATATCAAAATAATCCTCTCCGGACAGAATCCTATCCGGAGTGCTTTGCACCAAGATTAAGTTATCAATGTTCACGCCAGCACTGGCTGCAAACAGCATATCGAAGGTGCCTTCCGCATCCAGAAAGGCGGCTACTCTTGGGATAACATTATCCTGATTATCTATTTTGGTACATCGCTGAATGTAACCAGCGATAGTTAGACAGGTAAGGGTCTTTCCAGATTGCTCCCAACCAAAGATATCAAGAACACGACCACCCACCAACCCCATATTAGCAATTGCAATGTCCATCGACAGAATGCCCGTTGGAATTATAATTACAGGTTTTTGTGTAACTGGTTGGGCTACCTCACCCTTTGTTTCCGTATTTATAAGAGTGCGAATGGCATTAATATCAGCAGTTTGAGTAGTCCTCAAATCAGCAACTTGTGCCTTTGCACGCTTCTTCTTCTGCCGATATTTGGCTTTCTCTGCCTTTTCTGCTTCTTTTGTAGCTTTCTCTGCCTTTTCTGCTTCTTTTGTAGCTTTCTCTGCCGCCGCCTTCTTTTGAATATTCTTCACCCCTGGCTTTGGCTTTTTAGTAACTGCCATGATTTATGCTCCAGCGCTTCGCTGCTGGATCGCACTTTTGAGTGTGACAAGCTGATCGACAGAGGCATCTGTAAATTGCCTAGTTCCGATCGTCTCCTCTAAGAATGGCATCATATTTTTGATGATGTTGGGGCCACTGAAATCGGGAACCTTCATCAACATATCGTTAACTTCTTGAACCAGAGCCTGTCGTTGCTCTTCATTTACACCATTACTCCCGGCTGCAGGCTGTGCTGCTGGAGCTGCTGGAGCTGCTGGAGCTGCAGGCTGTGCTGCTGGAGCTGCTGGAGCTGCTGGAGCTGCTGGAGCTGCAGGCTGTGCTGCTGGAGCTGCACTGTCCAGAACAGCTTCAATTGCGGGTGCTATCTCCTTCTTGTTGCCTCTGGGAAAGTTGAGATACCTGTTATCGCCCTCCTTACAGATTTGCTCTAGCGTCGGG
>SDBV01001537.1_pt1 | contig 34802 bp, 36 predicted proteins | sample 2277081 | NCBI WGS metagenome assembly SDBV01 (sample SAMN10402039, study PRJNA504765) | marine sediment metagenome | isolation source: marine sediment core GS10_PC15, 223 cmbsf | place: Arctic Ocean: Southern Knipovich Ridge | collected 2010 | reverse complement strand
CCTGTATGAGAAAGCTCCTGGTGATCGCGCTTGGCGTGCTTAGAAACGGAGTGCCATATCAGGAGGACTGGGTGAGCAAACGACCTGTGGGATAATAACACTTGACTCTGATCACGGAATCTAAGGCACCTCGCACCCGAAGGCCTGCGTTAGACAAGTGAAGTTTCCTGATCAAAACAAAAAGCAACAGATGAAGAAGTAATACAAAGGAAAGGCATGACACCGCGCATCTGAACTTCTCTGTTAGACGCGCGGATAATCCCTTTGTTTCCGAACGGCGGCGTAATACTAAATTAGGGGGTCTGAAAACACCGAATTATGTAATAATGACATAGGGTTAAGTCCGCTGTTTTACAGCGGGGCCCAGGATGAAGGGGGAATGCCCTTTGTGCTAATTAGATTTATAAACTACTGTATTGACCGCATCTTTCCGCTTTTTGCATCTACGCTTATGGTATCAATAAGCTCTTCACCGTCGTACACCTCAACTGTCAAAAAGCGGCTCGTGTGGTCCACAAGTTTCACGTAATAGCCCTTGGCCGAAAAATACTTGCGCACAGCCCCAATTGCATGAGATATTGATCTCGTTTTTCCTCTTGGGCCATAGGGGCTGTAGCAGGAAGAACCATATGGCAACTTATTCTCTTTGGCAATGGATTCACCAGGAGGCACAAACAGGGCGGGCAGCAGCATCAGCAGGAATATCGAAACGCCATGCCTGAAACGAGCGCCCGCGAGGCAACCCTTTGATCTTAGATCATTATGTATGGCATGTGCCGTCATTTCAATTCTTGTGCTAGAGCATCCCTCTCCGTGCGTTCCCGCCTCTGTTATTAATGCTGTTTTCGTTTAATGCTGCTCCCGTATCTGGTTGGCATCGAACAGGCCATGCCGTCAAAACAGAAACGTCCGCTTTATAAATCTATCGCAAACGTTTGAAGAAATGATGAAGTCGGGGCAACGCTGGGGCAACAACAGGTATTTTGTGATGTAATCAGAAGAATATTCTTAAAGTTCATGATTCCTTCAAAAAATAATCTTAGAATGTGTGGATGTTAAACAATATTGACGGCAGCGTTAGCCAAATTGAACAAACTGATGGTCCAGATGTGAAAGGTCCCCGAAGCCCTGTTTCCTGGGGTTTTATAGCCGGCACCTCCATGCTCCTGCTTTATACCGGAGTGCTCTCCATTGCGAACTCACCTGCACATGCTTTTGAACAATTCATGTATATGTGGTACTGGGTCTTGCCCCTTATCACAGGATTCTCCCTGCAGGTGGGACTATTCGTATACATGCGCAACAGGATGATCGAGGTGAAGGCCTCGGGTGCCTCAAGCGGCTCAATAGCCGCCTCGGGAGGCATGTCTGCCACTGCCATGGTTGCATGCTGTGTCCACCACCTGACTGACCTGCTCCCAGTGCTTGGGTTGTCAGTGGCAGCGATATTCGTGACAAGGTTCCAGGGCGTGTTTCTTCTGCTGGGAGTCGTCTCAACCGTGCTTGGGATCATTTACATGTTGAAGGTCATCCAGAGCAACGGGCTGGCCCCTGAAGGAAAAGGGATCCTGTCATTTATCTTGAAGCTGAATATGAGAAAGGCCTTTGTTGTTGCCGCTGTTCTTGGAGTTATTTCACTTGTGACCAGCGTTCTAAGACATATATAACTGAAAGGGAGAGCGAACAATGATGGAGAAACTAAAACTCAGGTCCTCAACTCTGGCTGTTTTGGTTGGATTGATGACAATTGCTTTAACCTATGGTATCTCAAGCGCTCTGGACACAAAGTCCATTTCCATAGGCAGTGCTGACTCTGGCGGTGTTGTTGTGGAGCTTATTCCGGCTTCTTATAAGAACGGAAAGCTTACAATAAATATATCGATGAACACGCACTCGGTAAGCCTCGGGGATCACGACCTTGCAGAGATCACAGTGCTTGAGTACAAAGGCAGGACCTACAAGCCCGTCAAGGTCAAGGCTGGCGGCGGGCACCACGCATACGGTAAAATAGTATTCGAGCTTGATGAGGAGCCAAGTAATTATACTGTCACCATTTCAGGCATCCCAATGGTCCAGAAACGGGTATTTAAATGGAACTAGAGAACCACCATTCTGAAAAGATTATGAACTCCGGAGTTGAACTGCCATGACCGAAGTGACATATCCGCTGGCGTTTATCGCTGGGCTGATCTCATTCTTATCCCCCTGCGTGCTGCCCATTGTCCCGTCATACCTCTCCCTGATAACCGGGATGTCGTTCGAGGACATGACCAAAAAAAGCAATCAAGCGTCTGTCAGGATGAAAACGCTTCTTAATTCAGGGCTCTTCGTGCTGGGGTTCACAACCGTGTTCGTGCTCATGGGCGCGGCATTCTCATACGCGGGGCAGCTGCTGCTTGAATACCAGGGTTACCTGCGCATGGCGGGCGGAATACTTGCGATCACGTTAGGACTGTTTTTCTCAGGTGTACTTAAACTGGACTTTCTGATGAGAGAACGCAAGATAGCCATGCGCATCCGGCAGGCAGGGCCAGTGGGCACTTTCTTTACGGGCGTTGGGTTTGCGGCAGGATGGACCCCGTGCATCGGCCCGATCCTGGGGACAATACTTATGATCTCCTCCACACAGGGCTCGACCTCCGCTGGAACTGGAATGCTCCTGGCCTACTCCGCCGGTCTGGCAGTGCCTTTCCTGGCCTCGTCACTGGCTTTCAACACATTCTTGAGCCACTCAAAGAAGGTCTTCAAGTATATGCAGTATATAAAGGTCGTGGGCGGCTTCTTGCTCATCATTTTCGGCGTCCTCATGCTCACGGACAATATTACATACCTTTCCACGCTGTTCCCTGATTTCTGGTACGAACTATTGGCGCTTTAACCGGTACTTGAACCGGCCCGGCTTGGGGTTCTATCCTGTTCGATCCGGCACAGGGAATAACACTTAAAGGAATTAAGGCAAAAAAGAAGGGCCGGCATCCATTGATGCCGGCCCTTCTTTTTCTTGTTACTTTTTACCTGAGGGGGCGCCAGAACTTCTTGTCTACTGCCATGCGGACTTCGGCCAGATCAGCACCCTTGGAGCTCAGTTCGGCCGCGTAAAAGGCCTGGTCCTGGCATATGCCGCAGTTGGCAGCGTGGTCGTCCGTGAAACAGCTAAGCAGGCTCTTGTGCCCAATGGACTGCTTGCAGTTGCAGTAGCAGAACATGTAGTCAAGCACGTCCCTGTACTTAATTGCCACACCGTAAGAAGAGGCGGTTTTTCCCCTGTAGCGTGACGGGGTCACATTTGCCTTGGTCTCCCCGCCCTTCAGGGCCGGCATGTCAGCCATGGTCAGCTCCTGAGAATTACCGCTGCCCATAAAGGCGAATATGCCGATGCCAATTATTGTGACAGCCACGATGAGGATCGGCGGCCAGGGCAACTTGCCCTTCTTGCGGTTCTGGCGATTTTGACGATCCTTGCGATTCTGTTTCTTTTCCATATCTTCAGTTGCCATGTTCCTGTTTTTCTTTGTTCCCATCAGTTACCTCCCGCATCATTATCCAATAGCATGCGTCAATGTATATGGCGCGGAGCCATCGGAAGGTTCATTAAATATACGTTTGCCATCATTAGTACGAAGGAAAGCACCAGCATGGGCACAAGCGCCCTGAAGGCAGTACTCCTGTCAGCGTAGTTATTAAGCGAAAGCCTGTAGCCTGAGTATATGGAGAACACGTAGAATATCGCAAATATCCCCATCTGCATCCAGTACAGGAAAGCCCCGTCCACTATGGTCATGGCCGCGAACTGCCAGTCAGGCTCACCCAGGGAAAATGGCGTGTATTTGAGCACAGCTCTTTGTAAGGCAGGCACAATACCCAGGGATTCTTTCAAGAGGTGCCCGGCATTGTGTGCCAGGTGCATCGCAAGCCCCACGGGGATGAACATGTATCCAAACACTGTAAACGTCCGCTTCAGCCCCTTGTGTCCCTCATTGCCAACAAACTTGTTTGATGCATATGATGCGACAAATAACATGCCGGGGATCAGTATGAGGGCAACTATAAAGAACAGAAGGGTCTTTGTGAGCACCTCCACCGTATATTCATAGTCTATGCCCAGCAGTTCGGCAGGGAATGCATTTACGAGAGTGCTCATCCAGCCAGCCCAGGGTTCGAGCATGTCACCGGTCACAAAGATGCTCACTCCCACCAGCACTATTGCCAGCATTGCCTCGTCGAGGGAGAGCCTTCTGGTAGTCCATGCGTCCTTGAAAAACCCCCTTGCCCTCAGAGTGATATTGTCCTTTGAGCAGGTCTTGATGCACTCGCCGCAGAAATTGCAGGCGTTGTTGCTGTCCATGGCCGGGACCAGCTCGAACATCGGGCAGCCCTCGCCGCATTCGTTACCCACATAGCATTCCTTGACCAAGTGCTCACGGCAGACCTGCTTGTCCTTTGACCTTAGCTCAACACCCGAGAACATGGAATAAAGCCCGATTATCCCGCCGATGGGGCAGAGGTAGCGGCAGAATGTCCTTCGCTCGAATGCCACTGCCATCCCCACTGCCAGCATGGTAATGCCCACAAAGAGAGAGCCGGTGACAAGAGGGCTTCTGACCACGCCGAGCTGGACGTCCAGCAATGTAAACATTATGAACAGCAGATTCGCTATCCAGACGTTCCTGAGCACTTTTGGCAGGCGGCGGGTCGAGCGCACAGCCCGTGAGACCCAGTCAGTTATGGCCCCCACAGGGCACATGAAGCACCAGAGCCTTCCCACAAGCACAAAGGTGAAGATGATCCCGGCCCACCATATTGTCCAGATAAGCTTTGTCGCAACATTCTTCCCCCCGTCCTGGATATCGTCAAAGGCAAGGAAAACAAGGACGGCAAATGCGATCACCAAGGGGATCTGAATGAACGTCTGCAGGTGTTTTAACTTGAAAATGCGCTTTATCCATGGGATGTCCAGGAAATTGAACCCCTCCGGGTCGATTGAAGGGGCAAGCTTCATTCTGTATAAAAGATAACCGGCTGCCAGGGCGAACATGGTAAATGCGACCAGAACGGTCCATGTCCTTACGGCCCGGAGGTCCGGCCAGGCCACATCAGTGGTAAACCCGGCAAAAAGCGGCGGGTCATATTGTTTGCCATCCATCTCAAGAATAGAGATCTTTATATAGTGAGGTTCGGCCTTTTGAAATGATGTCTTGAACTCGTAGTTTCCAAATGCATCGACCTCAGAGGCCTCCACAGCTTCTTCCATCTCAGAGGGCCTGACCCCGTTTTCCTTTATATCTGAGAGCAGATGCCCTGATGAGGCAATGACCTTCCCCCTTGTTGCGGGCGCACCGTCTGACAAGCTCAGCACCTTGATGGTTACAGTGACCACGTCTCCCACTGCGGGCTTCTCAGGGTTCGTAATGAGCTGTATCTGATATTCACCAGCAGTTACTGAATCAAAGGCATGGGTGACCGGAACCATGAACATGAGCGCCAAGAGAGTAAATACCGAAGCCAATGCAACAAGCAGGCTTAATTTATTTTTCATGGATATATTATGCATAGGAAATGTGGAAAAAGTTTGAAGGCCGGAAATTATGCGTAAAAGTTGGTATTCATAATTTCTTCATTATTCATTCATCTTTTCTTAACTTTTCCGAAGTAGACTTACTTGCATGAAAAAGACAGAGCAAATCATGCATGTAACTCACGGTATGCCGCTTTTGCCAATGCCTTCCGGTTCAGATCATTGCCCTGGAAGCGTTCTCTTGGCATTTTACTCCCCCGGCAATGCTTCGTTCATTACCCCAATAAACGTATCCGGGAGGTATTTAGATGACCATCGGGAAGGCCTCAAAAAAAACAATGCTCGGCGAGAGTTACAAGTTATGTTAACATGGCAAATGCTTAAACCAGTATATTTTAATGGCACTTCTTTAGAAAGCAATTGTTTAGGGTCTGGTTTTTACTTGCCAGGCAATGGGCACAATACGGTATCAAATTGCATCCATTAAGAAAATCATTGCGCATATCGCAACAGGTCCCGAACGGTTCTGCGTCCATTGGCATGGCTTTCGTCGTCTTGCTTATTGCGTCTCTGGTCCTTGTGCCATTGACAGGTATTGCGGCTGAGACCGCGAATCGCCACGGAAAGATTCCCCTTATGCAGCTGGAGGAGGTCACGGACTATATTATGAGCCCGGGGTGCAGTTATATCTACACCCTGACCCTCTGCCCCTCGGAAGAAGCTAAACAGATGCGCGAGATAGTAATGGACAAGCTCATGGCCGGCGAGACCAAGGAAGATATCCTTTTTTACTTCAAGGAGATCTATGGCCCGAGAGTGCTTGCCCAGCCCGCAAAGGAAGGGTTCTACTTTGTCGCCTGGTGGTTCCCGTATTTTCTGCTGTTTGATGTATTTGTGGTGGTTGGCGTGATACTCGTCATATGGAGACGGAGGACGGCAACGGCTTCCGGGGACGAAGAGGCGTCTGCACTGGACCCGACACAGCAAATCCCTGACATAGGGGACATCATAGAGGAAGAAGTAACGCGGTTCCGCAACGAATAGGCGGGCCGGGACGTACTTTGGAGGTCTGGATATAATGAAATCATTTCTAAGAGTGCTTATTGTGTTGCCGCTTCTTATCCTCATAATCGTTGTAGTTGTGGGGGCACTCGGGGATTCGGACAAGCCATTGAAAAAACTGCCCCGGCTGACCTTGGGCCAGGACGCACGCGATTTCACCTATCCGGACCTGAATGGCAATGACGTTACGCTCTCAAGCTTTTTCGGGGACAAGGTGGTGTTTATAAATATCTGGGCGACTTGGTGCACCGAGTGCAGGAAGGAGCTTCCCACCGTGCAGAAGATGTACGAGAAGTTCAAGGGCGACGACCTTGAGGTCCTTGCCGTAAGCATAGACGCGGCAGGGGCCAAGGCCATAGTGCCCTTCATGGAAGAACTCGGGCTTAAATTCCCTGCCCTGCAGGACACGAGCGGTTCCATCCAGCTCCTTTACGGGACCACCGGCGTACCGGAGACTTTCATCATTGACAAGAAGGGCAAGGTCGCCTATGTGGAGATCGGAGCGGGCGACTGGAGAGAACATGAGAAACAGGCCCTTATAAAGGGGCTTATGGATGAGCCTGATATTCCCAGAGAGGTGACGAAATGAAAGGCCGTACAAAAGTAACGTTGGTAATGGTCCTGATGGCGGGGGCTTTTATATATCTTATTTTCCTCGGGATCAAAGAAGGGACCATGTTCTACTTCGAGGTCTCGGAGTACAATGCGAAACTGCCTTCCATAGCAACGGAACGGGTGCGCGTGAACGGCTCTGTAGTTTGGAACACCGTTAACTACGACACAAAGCTCAGGCGGCTCACCTTCACGCTGAAGGACGTCAATGGGCCTGAAAAACTTCAGATCGAGTACATGGGAGCGCCCCCCGACCTGGTGGAGCAGGAAGGTGTAACAGTGGTCGCTGAGGGTACATATCGCAACATTGACAACGTGTTCGTGTCCTCCAAGCTCCTGATAAAATGTCCGTCCAAATATGAGAGGAAGGAGGACGACAAGGCATGAGCGAGTTAGGAAACGCGTCCCTCGTCTTCGCACTTCTGGTCTCATTGTCCGCACTGGCTTTCAATGCAGCCGGGATATGGAGAAAGGACTGGCGGTTCGTGGAGGTGGGGTTCCGTGGTGTGTACGTTAATTTACTGTTCATGAGCATTGCCGTTGGCCTGCTTATAAATGCCTTTTTAACCAACGATTTCAGCATACAGTACGTAGTGAGTTATTCCGAGAAGTCTTTGCCTGTTTTCTATAAGATCACCGGGCTCTGGGCAGGCCAGGAGGGCTCGCTTTTATTCTGGGGATGGCTTGTTGTCCTTTACACGGCTATCATAGTGGCCCGTGACGGAAAGCGGCCGGGAGCCTCATACATGCCTTATGTCCTTCTGTTCTTAAACGGCACGATCGTCTTTTTCCTGATCCTGCTTAATTTCGTGACGATGCCCTTTGAGCTGATAGCCCGCGTACCTGCTGACGGAGGCGGCCTTAACCCTCTGCTCCAGAACCCCGGCATGGTCTTCCACCCGCCCACGCTTTATCTCGGCTATGTGGGCTTCACGATCCCATTTTCATTCGCCATGGCAGCCCTTATGATGGGAGAGGCGGGAGACTGGTGGATCAAGAAGACGCGGGCATGGACCCTTTTCTCCTGGATGTTCCTTACGCTTGGCATAGTTTTCGGCGGATGGTGGGCGTACCGCGAACTGGGCTGGGGCGGTGTCTGGGGTTGGGACCCTGTGGAGAACTCCTCTATAATGCCGTGGTTTACGGCCACCGCGTTCCTTCATTCCGTGATGATCCAGGAGCGCAGAGGGATGCTCAAGATATGGAACCTCACGCTCATCATACTTACTTTCGCGCTTAGCATCTTTGGCACCTTCATCACAAGAAGCGGGATAATCCAGTCAGTGCACTCCTTCGGCCAGTCCAGCGTGGGATTCGTGTTCCTGGGTTTCCTGGGCGTGATCCTGGTAGTTAGCTTCTACCTTGTGGCAACCCGGTACAATATGATCAGGGAGCATAACCCGCGCGTGGATTCCCTGATATCCAAGGAAAGCTCTTTTCTCTATAACAACATAATCCTGATGGGCCTGTGTTTTGCGACCTTCTGGGGCACGATATTCCCCCTGGTGAGCGAGTCGGTAAAGGGCGTGAAGATCTCGGTGGGGCCGCCTTTTTTCAATACAGTGAACCCTCCTATGTTCCTGATCCTCATAGCGCTAATGGCCCTCTGCCCCCTGCTTGGGTGGAGGAGCACCTCGATCAGGAGCGTGATGCGCAACATGGTGTTACCCGTTAGCGCCATGGCGTTGTCAGTGCCGGTGCTTCTGTATCTGGGTGTCACGCGGTTCATGCCCATGTTCTTCTATGCCTTCTCGCTCTTTGTGGTGATCTCCGTGGGGCGTGAGCTTTATCAGGGGGCCAGGGTCTCTGTGAAAAACTCCGAATCAGGCGTCCTAAAGGCTCTTGCGCGTAATGCGGTGAAGAACGGCAGGCGCTACGGCGGGTTCCTGGTGCATGTGGGGATTATCATGCTCGTGGTGGGCCTTGCGGGGTACGGCTACCACCAGTTCAAGGAGGACTTCACCTTGATACCGGGAGATAAAGTGGAAGTCGGCGACTATTCCCTTACGTATAAGGGACTGCGGGGGCATAAAGGGAAGACCTACGAGACCGTGGAAGCTGTCATGGAGGTTTATGACTCAAACGGGTTCGTGGCAGTGATGAAACCCTCGAAACGCTTTTACTTTAAGGAGTCGCAGAAGAATGAGCCCTCCACCGAGGTGGCGATACATCAGAGGCTCAAGGAGGACCTGTACCTTATACTTGCGGGATGGGATCAGGACGAGACAGCAAGCGTAACTGTTATTGTCAACCCGCTGCTGATGTGGGTCTGGATAGGTACAGGGGTGATCATACTGGGAATCCTCTGGTGCGTGCTGCCCCGGAGGCGCAGGGACACTGAGCTAGACACCCTTACCCTTGACCTCATTAACATTCATGGCCTGGCAAAGGAGAAGCAATGATATGGTAATATTCTTTTTTGTACTAGCCATAGCCACGCTCGCATACGCGGGGTTGCCGCTCCTGAGGGAGCGGACGTGGCCTGAGCTTGACAGCCATCCGGTCACTGACATACAGCGCGAGAAGCGCGAAGGCCTATGGGCCATCGCGGACATAGATTCAGAGCACGAGATGGGCAAGCTGACGAAAGAGGACCACGCCGCGCTGCGTGTGCGGATGAAAGAAGAGCTGGCCGTCACAATACAGAAGGAGCGGAGCATGGCAGGCCATGCGTACGCATCAGGGGAGCGGGACATACCGCTTCCGCTTAAGAAAAAACTGCTATTTGAGGTGTTAAGAATTTGCGGAATTCAGCGTTCATAGCGATTATAATAATTATGGCAATTGGCCTTTTTGCCATGGAGGCGGATGCTGTCTCCGTTACGCTAAGTGTTCAAAACGGGTCAATACAGGAAGCCCTTGCCAAGTACCCGGTCATCGTAAGTGTGGGCAACAAGGACGCTAAAGGAGTGTACAAGCCTGTAAGGAGCTTCGAGTCGCTTACCGGAGAAGACGGCATGGCTGGGGGCGAAATAGACCAGGCGGGAGCAAGCCTGGTTCGCGCGGAGGTGCTGTACCGTGGCGTGCACTACCGTTCCGAGCCTGTGCAGATAATCTCTGGCAGGGAGGAATATGCGCTGCAAGTGTATGTATATGAGATAACGGACATCAACAGCGCCATTTCCATCGACTCAAGGAGCATTGTTGTCATTACAAAGAACGACCGTACCCTGGAGATATACGAAACCCTGGTTGTGAGCAATAAGGGCGAAATGACTTACGTCGGGCGATTCAATGACGACCTTGACATGAACCAGGTGCTGTTCATACCGATGCCAAGGGGATATATGCTCTACGGGTTCACTGGCTATGAGAAACCGAATATAAGTACCCGCGGAAACGGAGTGAACACTCAAAACGAGATACCTCCCGGCACTAACGAGCTAAGCCTTCACTATTACGTCCAGAGCGACACAGGGGAGTTCGACCTGGACCTTCTAAGCCAGAAGGACGCACCGGAGGTCAAAACGTTCACTATGTTCTTCCCCAAGGAGAACGCCTGGAAACTCAAGCAATCCGCACTAAAGAAATCCGGTGAGGAGTTTATCAGCAAGATCCCCTATACAATTCTAAAGGGAACGCCCGGAAGCGCCCTTCGTATTAAGGTGTATGGCCCCACCTATGAGGGTGGATTCGGGCTGTGGCATGTGTCCATTATCCTCTCCTTCGTTCTGGCTGTGGTCATACTTTTCCTGGCAAGAGAGAGCATACGCTCAAGGAATCTTGCAAAGGAGGAGCAGCTACTGGAAGACCTTATCGAAGAGTTGGACCATGAGTCTTCTGACAAGGACGTGGACGGCAAATACGTATTCATAAGGCAGACGCTTCAAAAGCGCATTGACCATATATCCGCCTACCTTGATCAGGGTTGACAGTGGACACTCTTCTGGAACTCAAAGGCATCGGCAAACAATACCTGAGAAGGGCCGCGCTCCAGGCAGTGGACCTCTCGCTCATGCGCGGTGAGTCCATTGCTCTATTTGGACCCAACGGGGCGGGAAAGACAACGCTCATAAAGATCATATCAGGGCTCATGGCCCCCACAAAGGGCGAATTCCTCTTTTGCGGCAAACCGGTTTCCGAGAGTTCGCTGAGGCGCGAGACATTTTACCTGGGCCACAAGAACGCCCTTTACGGCGGACTCACGGTGCTTGAGAACATGAATTTTGCCGAAAGGCTTCATGGCATTCATGAGAAAGGCTCTGTGGAGGCAGTGCTGAGGGAACACGGTTTCTGGGAACGCAGAAACGATACTGTACGCGAACTGAGCCAGGGGATGAAGAGAAGGCTGGCCATAGCCCGTGCCTTTGTCCTGAAACCCTCTCTCCTTGTGCTTGATGAGCCTTTCGTAGGGCTGGACATCAAATGGAGACGCTCGGTAATGGAGAAAATCCAAGAGATAAAGCAGGCAGGCGTCACTTTGGTGCTATCCACCCATCTGGTGGACGAGGGGTATGAGCTTGCCGACAGGATCCTGTTTCTTGATAAGGGAAAGACCCTGTTCTGTAAGCGCCGTGACGAGGTGAGCGTTAATGAGATCAAGGCGTTGTTTGAAGGCACTCCGCTGCCTGAGAGGCTGGCATGCTGAGGGCCGCTACCGAGATATTAAGAAAAGACATACTTCTTGAGTTGAGGGGCAAGGAATCCCTGAGCCTTATGCTCTTTCTTTCTCTCCTGCTGATGGTGATATTCAACTTCGCGCTGGACGTAAACACAGAGAACGTATCTGAGCTTGCCCCTGGCATACTCTGGGTAATATTCTCTTTTGCCGGGGTGCTCGGCATGGGACGCACATCCATGGCAGAAAGGGACGATGACGCCTACCTGGGCATCCTGTTCTCGCCCGCTTCTTCTGAAAGCTTCTTTCTCGGGAAGATGTTCAGCAACTTGCTGTTCCTGCTGATAATGGAGGTGTTCGCGATATTCTCCTTTGCGGTGCTTTTTGATTTTGAGCCCATCGTGACGGCTATGCCGCAGATCGTCCTGCCACTGTTCCTGGCAACCCTGGGGTTTTCCATAGTAGGCACTCTCTTTGCCTTTATCTCAACTACATCGAGGTATGGAGAGGTGCTTCTGCCATTCATATATTTCCCTGTTGTGGTACCGTTGATACTTGGGGGTGTTTCCTCCATGGACATAGTGCTTAACGGAAAAGAAGGGATGGGAAAGTGGCTTCAGATAATGGGCGCCTTTGACGTAATATACATAGGTGTGTCCATACTTCTTTTTCATCATCTGCTGGAGGAATAATAAGGATGAAAAGTTCGATACTAAAGACGATACTATTTGTTTTTGTACTTATCATGCTGCCGCTTGATCTCTTTCTGATCTTCAAGGTGGCCCCCACAGAGCGCATTATGGGTATAGTTCAGAAGATATTCTACATCCACGTGCCGCTGGCAATGAGCGCATACATTGGTTTTGCCGGCGTGTTCATATCAAGCATAATGTTTCTCTGGAAAAAAGACCTCGCATGGGACACGGCTGCGGTGTGCTGGGCTGAGATAGGAGTGCTACTCTCAACCCTTGTGCTCATTACCGGCTCTTTCTGGGCCAGGCCAGTCTGGAACGTATGGTGGGCGTGGGACCCGCGTCTTTTGACCATGTTCATACTTTGGTTCATATATATCGGGTATTTCATATTGAGGAAAGGGTTCACTGACCGGTTCATGAGGGCACGCTACGCTGCGGTGCTCGGCATAATCGGGTTCCTTGACGTGCCCATTGTGCGGCTTGCCACCAAATGGTGGCGTTCCATTCATCCCCGGCTGAAAAGCGAGGGCGGGGGGCTTGACCCAACCATGCTCAAGATACTTTTGTTCAGCATAGCGACATTTACAGCCTTTACCGTTCTTCTTTTCGTGTTCAGGCACGGCGTTGCGAAAGCCGATGACCGGCTCTCACACATTACAGAGACTCTGGAGGAATAGCCATGGGAAACGAGATATATCTTCTAAGCGCATATGCGGTGTCCTGGGCGGGCATTGCGTGCTACGTGTACATTAATATCAGGAAGCTTGGAGTGATCGAGCAGAAGATCGGCGATATCGAAGAACGGCTGGGGGATCAATAACTCGTGTAATATACGGGTTAGTTGGCCTGGCGAGACCCGCTATCTGCGACCTGCTCACCTTCGGAAACTTTATCTATGAGCATCCTCATGGCCACAGAGTCCCATTCACGATAACCTCTGGCCCATCCAACTATTTTTCCTGATGGGTCGATGAGGAACTTTGTTGGATGAGAGCGTACGCTGTATCTGTAACTCACGTAAGCGTCCTCGTCAAGCACTACAGAGAAAGTGTAACCGTTCTTCTTCATGAAATCCATGACATCTTCAGGGTCCTCCTGAACGTTGACGGCTAATATCTCAAAGGGCTTGCCTGCGTAATCCTGCTTCAGCTTCTCAAGGGAAGGCAACTCCTTCCTGCACCAACTTCACCATGTGGTCCAGAAACCAAGGAGCACTGCCTTGCCGCGCAATTGCTCCAGGGATACCATCTCTCCCGTGAGAGAAAGCAGCTCGAACCCTGGCGCATTAACAAATTCAGGCGAGGGCTTGATCATGTTCATATGGCCCAACAGGTCTGCAATGGTTTCCTCTCCGGTCAACATTGCCTCACCCTCCTGGGACCATTTCTCCTCAAGGGATTTTTCGCCCTTCTTATCCACATCTCCATCTTGCCCGATAAACAGGACAGAACCCAATCCCACTATGATGAGAAGACAAACAAACGTTAGAAAAAGATTTTTCATATGTTTAAACTGTATCATTTTCAATCCTAATACGTTGCATTTTGAACTTTATATAGATTAAGTGGGCAATATGAACTAAATATGAAGCAGCCCCACTTTTTGCAAACTTTTGCATTTTTTTATCATTTCAGAAAATATTCATATTCTATTCATATTAATCTGTCATAATAGCACATGGATTTCAAAAGCCAGAAGGGCATGATAATTATAGCTTTTATTATTTCAGGTCTTCTGATTACCGTGTATGCAATGTTCCAGGGTAACGGTTCGGAGGGGCCTATATATGGGCCAGGCGCTAGTTCAGGCTATGGTTCGTCAGAACCGATCCCTATGCCTCCGGATGTTCTGCAAAACCAGGAGATGGAAAGCAGAGTGCAGGGGCTTTTGGTCCAGACCCCCGAGAGTCCCACTCTACTGGCTGAGCTTGGAGACTTATACTTTGAGCGCGCCGAATTTTTCCAGGCTGCCCAGGAATACGAGAAAGTGATCAAGCTGGCTCCCGATGACATTGATTCCTATAACGACCTCGGCCTTTCCTACTTCTATATAGGCAGGTCTGAGGATGCTATTGGATCGTTTAACAAAGGAATTGAGAAGGACCCGTCCTTTCAGCGTATCTGGCTGAGCCTGGGATTTGTGCAGGCTTCAAACGGGAATATGGACGAGGCCCGTAAAGCGCTGGGAAAGGCTATTGAGATCGATCCGGCCTCTGGCGTGGGGATTGAGGCACAAAGGATACTTGGCTCGATCGTGCAGTAGGCGCTTTCGTTAAATAGAGCTTTTAATGCTATATTAAAGTCAAAATGCATGCAATAGGAGTTACCATGAGCATCAGGAACAGGAATCTATTCATAACAGCCATTGCGGTATTCTTTGTTTTCAACATCGTGGTATTTCAGCCCGATGCCTCTGCTGCCACAGGCAAGGCGCCAAGCATTGAGGAGGCGGCACTTGTCGTCAGCAAGCTCGACCCGACACTTAAAGTGCTTTCAGTACATCCAACAGCAATGCCAGAGCTCTGGGAAGTCGTAATTGAGCTTAAAAACGGGCAGAAAACGGTTGTTTACCTGAATCTCGACAAGAAACTTCTTTTTGCCGGCACTCTATTTGACATGAATTCCCGGACCAACCTGACGAAGGCTCGTCAGGATGATTTGAACCGAGTGGACTTTGCCTCGATCTCTGTTGACGGCGATCTTGTCCTGGGGAACCCGGCTGCCAAGAAAAAGGTAATTGTCTTTGACGACCCTGACTGACCTTACTGCGCCCAACTTCATCCGGTGATGAAGCAGATAGTCAAAGAGAGAAACGATATTGTCTTCTACCTGAAACTATATCCTATAATTCAACTCCACCCGCAGGCTTACGATAAATCAAAGGCAATCGTATGCGAAGAAGATAACGAGAAGGCCTTGAAACTGCTGGAGGACGTGTACGCCAGGCGCACCATTGCCTCTTCGTCCTGTAAAACTGACGTTATAAACAAGAACATCCAGATCGCTAATAAACTGGGAGTAACTGGGACACCTACTCTTATCTTCACTGATGGCTTCAAGACATCGGGCGCCATGCAAAAAGAAGCGCTCTTGCAACTTATTGACTCGCACAGCAAACCATAAACACTGCTTACCTGAATCCAGGTACTTATTTACCACATCTGCGTTGTTGCAAACCTTTCGACGTATTTTGGATAGGGCCCGTGGCCCCTTCACTGCCTGCCCCTGGTATCCGTGACAAATAAGGGCGTGGTAGCTTAATGTAAAGGTGTCCGCAACACAATGATTATCCACTTTGGGCGGGCAGCGCGGCATCGGGCTTCGTCATATATAGAGTGTCCTGTTCCCGACCTTTTAGTGCTGTCATCGTAACCTTGGGATTGTATTATTGTTTTCATGTTTCATTAATGAATATTCAACAAAGACAATTGCCATAACTTGGTTTTCCCTGATATTAGGATATACTTAAGTAAGTTGCCTTGTTATTGAGAGACTATTATAGAGCCAGGGGAGGACCACTATGAGCGACAATGTTACCTTTGCAAAGGGCCTTGAGGGAGTTATAGCTGCCGAGACCAGGATATGCAAGATTGACGGCGCAAATGGAAAGCTCTACTACAGGGGTTATTCCATAGAGGACCTTGCCGCGCACTCTGATTTTGAAGAGACCACGTATCTCCTTTTAAACGACAAGCTTCCCAATTCCCAGGAACTCTCTGATTTCTCCGCCAGAATGCGCATGGGAAGGGGGCTGGCTCCCCCTATAGTAGAGATGATACGGGCGTTTCCACAAGAGGCCCATCCAATGGAGCTCCTTCAGTCGGTCATTTCCTATCTGAGCAGCTACGTCAGGCACAGGATAAAGCACTCAGCCACATGTGACTGCAGGACCACCCTGCACCAGGTGGCCCAGTTCCCCACGGTCATAGCGGCCCTTGAACGCTTCCGGGGCGGCAAGGATTACGTGGAGCCAAGAGTGGACCTCTCACACGGGGCGAACTTCCTGCACATGCTCCGGGGGCAGGAGCCTGAGGAATATGAGGCTGAGATAATGGACAAGTGCCTTGTGCTGCACGCTGAACATGGGTTTAACGCCTCTACCTTTACGGCTCGCGTTGTGGCCTCTTCGCTGTCCACCTGCTATTGCAGCATCTCGGCCGCCGTGGGCTCACTCTACGGCTCTCTCCACGGCGGGGCCAATGAACGTGTGATGGATATGGTTGACGCCATTGGCTCCAAGGAGAGTGTTGAGGGATGGATAGATAATGCAGTAAGCAAAAAGCAGAAGGTCATGGGAATGGGACACAGGGTCTACAAGGTCAAGGACCCTCGCGCCATTATCATGGAGGAGTACCTCAAGGAGCTTTCTGGGAAAAAGGGCGATGGGACTTATGAGATATTAAAGGAGATAGAGCGTGTGTTCCGCGCCCGCATGGAGGAGAAGGGCAAGCCCATATACCCGAACGTGGACTTTTTCTCGGGCGCGGTCTACCGTATGCTTGGTATTCCCACCGTGCTCTTTACGCCTGTCTTTGGCATTGCCAGGGTCTCGGGCTGGCTTGCGCATATACTTGAACAGAGGGTGGGCAACCGCCTCTACAGGCCAAAGGGCCTCTACACGGGCCCTGAGCCCAAGGAGTACGTGCCTGTGGCGCAGCGGTAGGCATTGCATTTAACTGTTACGAAAACAAAAAAGGGTTACGCCCATAGCTCCATGGTGGCGTAACCCTTTTTATTAAAATGCCGGCCCACGGTTCAGGCAGTCAGTTTCCTGAGCACATAGGGTAGGATGCCTCCGTGCCTGAAGTAATCCACCTCGATGGGAGTGTCTATACGGCAAAGGAGGTCAATCTCCTTTGAGCTGCCGTCGGGGTACTTGATGGTCATCTTAACGTCCTGCTGCGGCTTGATCGAGCCAAGGCCGGTTATGTCGAACTCTTCGTCACCCTTAATTGCTAGGGTCTCTACAGAGTCATCCCCTTTGAACTGTAGAGGCAGCACGCCCATGCCAACAAGGTTCGAGCGGTGAATGCGTTCGTAGCTCCTTACGATCACTGCTTTTACGCCAAGCAACTGAGTGCCCTTGGCAGCCCAGTCCCTGGAGCTTCCGGTGCCGTACTCCTCGCCGCCAAAGACCACTGTGGGAGTGCCCTGTTCAATGTATTTCATGCCAGCGTCATATATGAACATCGGCTTCTCCGAGGGAGCAGACGAGGGCTGGAAGATGGTGTAGCCTCCAGTAACTGGTGTGCCGTCTTCCCTTGGAGGGACCATGAGGTTTCTGATGCGCACGTTGGCAAAGGTGCCCCTGATCATGACTTCGTGGTTGCCGCGCCTGGTGCCGTAGCTCTGGAAGTCGGCCTTGGCCACACCCTCGCCCATGAGGTACATGGCTGCGGCGGATGTGTCCTTGATGGGCCCGGCAGGGCTAATGTGGTCTGTTGTGACCGAGTCACCGAAAATACCAAGGGCCTTTGCTCCGGTAATGTCCCCTGTGAGTCCAGGTTCAGGGCCAAGGTCTTTAAAGAAGGGTGGTTCAGCTATATAAGTGGATGCGGGCCAGTCGTATACCTCGCGTGATACCGAAGATATATTGTTCCAGAGCTCGTTGCCGCTTGTGAAGTCAGCGTATTGACGGCGGTAAGACTCAGGGTCTGTTGCGTGTTTTATAAGGGACTCCACTTCTTTGTTTGACGGCCATATGTCACGCAGGTACACGTCCTGCCCGTCAGAGCCTTTGCCAAGGAGGTCGTTCTCCATATCGATCAGAACTGTGCCTGCTATGGCAAAGGCCACAACAAGGGGGGGGCTCATCAGGAAGTTGGCGTGGATATTTGCGTGGATGCGCGCCTCGAAGTTCCTGTTGCCAGAGAGCACGGCAGCGCATACGAGGTCGTGGGTCACGATTATCTCCTCTATGCCCTCGTCCAGCGGGCCCGCGTTCCCTATGCATGTGGTGCATCCATATGCGGCAAGGTAGAATCCGAGATCTTCGAGAAAGGGCAGCAGCCCGGACTTCTCCAGGTACTCGGTGACTACTCTAGAGCCGGGCGCGAGCGAAGTCTTAATGTTCTTGTCTACAGCAAGACCTTTTTCCACGGCCTTTTTCGCCAGGAGGCCGGCGGCAAGGAGGACGTAGGGATTTGAGGTGTTCGTGCATGAGGTGATCGCGGCGATGATCACGTCGCCGGCCCCAACTTCGATGCCGTCCTTTGTCTTGTAGCGTTTCTTGATCTCGTTGGGGTCCTTCTCGAATCCGCACGAGGCGGCGGGCATCTCAAAGAGATGGTTGAACCTTTTGTGAAGGTCCTTGAGCTCTATCCTGTCCTGAGGTCGTTTGGGCCCTGCCACAGAGGGGGTTACAGTGCCCAGGTCAAGCTCGACGGTCCTGGTGTAATCCAGGTCTCCAGGCATGGGGATGCCGTACATCTGCTGTGCCTTGAAGTAGGCGGTGAAGGCCGATATCTCCTCATCAGTCCTTCCGCTTGTGCGCAGGTAATCCACTGTCACATCGTCCACAGGGAAGAACCCCATGGTTGCGCCGTACTCCGGGGCCATGTTGGCTATGGTTGCCCTGTCCGGGAGCGTGAGGGAGGCTGTGCCTTCGCCAAAAAACTCTACAAAGGCGCCAACGACCTTTTCCTTGCGGAGCATCTCGGTTATGGTGAGCACCATGTCAGTGGCGTTCACGTTCTCCTTAAGCCTGCCTGTGAGGTTGACACCCACCACGTCCGGGGTGAGGAAGTACACGGGTTGGCCGAGCATCCCTGCCTCTGCCTCTATGCCGCCCACGCCCCATCCGACCACGCCGATGCCGTTAATCATTGTGGTATGGCTGTCTGTGCCAACAAGGGTATCGGGATAGTACAGGCCGTCCTTTTCATGCACGCCCCGGGCGAGGTACTCCAGGTTGACCTGGTGCACTATGCCTATCCCCGGCGGGACGACCTTGAAGGTATCAAAGGCGTTCATGCCCCACTTCAGGAACTGGTAGCGCTCCTTGTTGCGCCCAAACTCCATCTCCATATTCTTCTTGAGCGAGCCTGGCTCACCGTAGCTGTCCACCTGTATGGAGTGGTCCACCACAAGGTCCACGGGCACCAGGGGCTCGATGGTCTTCGGGTCCTTCCCCAAGGCCAGGGCCGCACCGCGCATGGCGGCAAGGTCGCACAGGAGCGGCACCCCGGTGAAGTCCTGTAGCACGATTCTCGCAACAACAAAAGGTATCTCAGCCGTGCGAACCTCCTTCGGGCTCCATCGGGCAAGCTGCCTTACGTGCTCCACGGTGATCTTCTTGCCGTCACAGTTTCTGAGCACTGACTCCAGAACGATGCGTATGGATACCGGGAGGCGGGATACATCACCAACACCTGCCTTTTCAAGCGCAGGCAGTGAGTAGAACTTGCCCTGCCTGCCGCCTCCTGGATCAAAGTCTTTTAATGTTTCAGAAAAGTTCTTTCCCACATCTGCTCCCATGGGCCTAGATTACGTACATGTCAACGTATTCGTTCACATTCATGGCTTCGAGCTTGCCCTGGTCAAGGCTGACGTCAAGTATAGCCTTCTGCTGCTCCACTGGGAACTCTCTGGCGAGGTTCCTCTTGAACTTCTCAACAAGAACAGGGATGCCCTCTTTGCGCCTTCTACGGTGGCCGATGGGATATTCTACCTCAATCCGCTCTGTCTTTGTCCCGTCTGTGAAGAATATCTGGATGGCGTTTGCTATTGAACGCTTGCCAGGGTCGTGGTAGTCCTTTGTGTACTGTTTATTCTCTATGCAGACCATTTTATCCCTGAGGGGGTCGATGCGCGGGTCAGCTGCCACCGAGTCCTCATAGTGGCGCGCGGTGAGTTCCCCGAAGATAAGGCCCATGGCCACCATGTACTGTATGCAGTGGTCGCGGTCGGCGGGGTTATGGAGCGGCCCCTTCTTGTCTATGATGCGCAAGGCGGCCTCATGCGTGGTGATCTCCACCTTCTCGATCTCATCTATCCTGTCACTCACCTCCGGGTGGAGCTGCATGGCGCACTCCACCGCTGTCTGGGAGTGGAACTCCGCGGGGAAGGATATCTTAAAGAGTATCTGCTCCATCACGTATGAGCCATAGTCGCGCTGGAACTTGAACTCGTTGCCCCCAAAGAGCACGTCATAAAAACCCCAGGTCTTTGCCGTAAGTGCCGAGGGATAGCCCATCTCGCCCTTTAGTGTCATGAGCGCAAGCCTTACGCCGCGCGCCGTGGCGTCTCCGGCGGCCCAGGATTTTCTTGAGCCTGTGTTGGGGCTGTGGCGGTAGGTCCTCAGCGACTGGCCGTCGATCCATGCGTTTGAGACCGCGTCGATCACCTCCTGCTTTGTCCCCCCGAGCATCCAGGTGGCTACTGCGGTGGAGGCCACTTTCACAAGCACTACATGGTCGAGCCCCACGCGGTTAAAGGAGTTCTCAAGTGCGAGCACGCCCTGAATCTCATGGGCCTTGATCATGGCGGTGAGCACGTCCTTCATGGTCATGGCAGCTTTGCCCTCGGCTATGTTTTTGCGCGATACATAGTCAGCCACTGCGAGGATCGCTCCCAGGTTGTCGGAGGGGTGTCCCCACTCGGCAGCAAGCCAGGTGTCGTTGAAGTCCAGCCACCTGACCATGGTGCCTATGTTGAAGGCCGCCTGTACGGGGTCAAGCACGTGCCGGGTGCCAGGGACCTTTGCCCCGTTTGGCACCACGGTGCCGGGCACGATGGGGCCCAGCAGCTTTGTGCATGCGGGGTATTCCAGGGCCTCAAGGCCACAGCCAATCGTGTCAATAAGGCATGACCTTGCTGTCTCAAATGCCTCTTTTGAGTTTATCTCATAGTCGCATACATAGTTTGCTATATCCACCAGTACCTGGTCGGGCTCCGGGCGCACATTTGAAATATGTGGACTCATTACTTTTACCTTTTCCTTTGATGGGATATTTCCCTCGTGCCTATCTCCTTGCGGCAATGGGGATGTATTTCCTGTCGTCCTGGCCAATGTAATTGGCGGAGGGACGGATTATCTTGTTGTCCTGGCGCTGCTCGATGATGTGCGCACCCCATCCGGTTGCGCGCGAGATCACGAACAGTGGCGTGAACATGGGCCTTGGCACCCCAAGCATGTGGTAAACAACGGCAGAGTACCAGTCAAGGTTCGCAAACATTCTCTTCTCGCGCATCATCACGCTCTCTATGCGCTCTGCCACCGAGAACAGCGCCATGTTATCGCCGGCCATGCAAAGGGATTTTGCCAGTGCTTTGATGGTCTCGTTCCTGGGGTCGCATTTTGTGTATACGGGGTGGCCGAATCCTATTATGATCTCTTTTCTGGAAATACGAGCGAGGATATCGCTCTCAGCATCGTCAGCATTAATGTAACGCAGCTGTATCTCATGGGCCGACTCGTTGGCCCCGCCGTGCTTTGGCCCCCTGAGGGCCCCGATGGCCCCGCTTATTGCGGAGAAGACGTCCGAGAGTGTGCCTGCGATCACCCTGGTGGTGAAGGTAGAGGCTGCAAGTTCGTGCTCAGCGTAAAGGACCAGGGACTTGTTAAGTGCCCTCTGCTCCAGCTCTGTGGGCTTTCTGCCATGCAGCATGTGCAGGAAGTGCCCTGCTACAGTGTCGTCATCGGTCTCCACCTCGATGCGCCTGCCGCTCCTGCTGTAAACCCACCAGTACATGAGCATGGAGCCAAATGATGCAATCAGCATGTTTATTATATTCTTTGCGTCCTGGATGTTCAGGTTCTCTTTTTCCGGATATATGGTGCCCATGGTCGCACATCCCACCTGGAGGACGTTCATGGGGTGGGCAGAGGCCGGGATCTGCTCCAGGACCGCCTTGACCTGTGGGGGCAGGCACCTCATGCCCTTGAGCTTGTTCTTGTACTCGTTGAGGTCCGATAGCGTGGGCAGAGAGCCGTGGATAAGGAGGTATGCGACCTCCTCGAATGTGGATTTCCGCGCCAGTTCGATGATGTCAAAGCCACGGTATGTGAGGCTGTCTCCCACCTTGCAGATGGACGTGTTGCCGGCAGTGATGCCAGAGAGAGCCACTGACTTCTTGACCTTCTTCTCTATAATTCCTGTTTCCGCACTCATTGTTTACCTTCCTTGGAAAATATATTGTCGAGATATTGTTCGAAACTATGGTAATCAAGATATTCGTAAAGCTCTTCCCGTGGCTGCATGAGGTCTATTACGTCCTTCTGCGTGCCCTTCTTTCTTATGACGCTGTACATGGAGAGCGCTGCCCTGCTCATGGCGCGGAAGGCTGAAAGAGGATAGAGGGCGATGGATACGTCCGCCTCTGCAAGCTCTTCGATCGTGAACAGGGGGGTGGAGCCGAACTCGGTTATATTGGCAAGAATGGGCACCTCTACAGCGCTTGCGAACTCCTTGTACATGCTCAGGTCTGTTATGGCCTCGGGGAATATCATGTCAGCCCCGGCCTCCACGAACGCACATGCTCGGTCAATGGCTGCCTGAAGCCCTTCCACCGCAAGGGCATCAGTCCTTGCCATTATGACGAAATCAGGGTCGGTCTTTGCGTCCACAGCAGCCTTTATGCGGTCCACCATCTCGTACTTGCTCACGATGGCCTTGCCAGGGCGGTGCCCGCAGCGCTTTGCCTGTACCTGGTCCTCTATATGTATTGCGGCGGCTCCGAACTTTATCATGCTCTTGATGGTGCGCGCGATGTTAAAGGCGCTGCCCCACCCGGTGTCGATGTCCACAAGCACGGGAAGGTCCGTGAGGTCGGTTATTCGCCTGACATCTGTCAGGACATCGTCCATTGTACTTATGCCAAGGTCAGGAACGCCCAGAGAGCTTGCTGCGACCCCTCCGCCTGATATGTATAGGGCCCTGAAACCCACACGCTCTGCAAGGCGGGCGCAGTAGGCGTTGATCGCCCCGACAACCTGGAGGGGTTGCTCCTCACTGAGCGCTACCCTGAATCGTGCTCCTGGAGATAAAGTTATGTCCATTTATGCGTCCTCCTGTGATAATCTTTATTCATCCCGGTTTAGCAAAAGATCATGCATACGAGTACTTAAAAGCACATCTTGTGCCAATCCTGTGGTCAAGCTGTCTTACTGTGAAATAAATCATGTAAATCAACTGTTTGACAAATATTAACTGTTTATCTGCATTTCCTAAAGAGTCATCTTATGTGCAGTATTATGCATAATCGCAATATATTGCATGCAGTATTATGCGCGCTTTGCTTCTGTATAATAACTTTTAATTATCGATCAGCTCAAGCTCATTGGGTTTGGATGGGACTGATATGTCTTTGGAAGTAAGGTGCGGCCAAAGAGTTTGATCGTCTGGCAAGGGCTGTCTCAGGGATTGAAATTTAATTGTTTTGTAATTTCGCGGACTTGTAAGAATTTCTTATGATAAGATTGAGGAATGCCAGTGAGAGACCACGAGACAAAAGAAAGAAAATCTTTAGACGGCCTTGCTCAGTATGTTGTTCTTATCGGTCTGATAGGCACTCTTGTTTACATATTTATTTCATATGAGTCACAGGGCGCGACAGAGTTCGTGAAGCATTTCCTTTCTACCGAGAACATGGGCATCAGGTTCAGGGCACTGATCCTTTTTACCCCACTGATAACCATGGCCATTGCATACCTAGTCCATGAGCGCGAGAAGTACCTGGAAAAGGTCATGATATCCGAGGAGGTGCTCAGAGAGAAGAACGCTGAGCTTCAGGCCTTCAACGAGAGGCTTTCGGCATTGAGGTCCATTGACATGGCCATATCCACTAGCATCGACCTCCAGGCGACCCTGAAAATATTGATCGAGAAGATTAAATCACAATTGAATATCGACGCTGTGGACGTCCTCCTGTTGTCGCCGGATATCAACATGCTTGTCTATTCAGCTGGTGAGGGGTTTCTTACGAAAAAAGCAGAGGGCGTAAAGATAAGTATAGGAAAGGGGTTTGCCGGGCAGATAGCTAGCTACAAGGAGAAACTCTACATTGAGGACATCGAGGTGTATCTGAAAGAATCACACGGCAACGGGGCGGAATACGTAAAGGACTCTCATCTTTACAAGGACGAGGGGATAAAATCCTACTTCGGCTTCCCGCTTGTCTCGCATGATAAGTTCCTGGGGGTGCTTGAGTTGATGCATCGAACGGAGATGTCTCCGGATGAGGAATGGTACAGCTTCCTGGACACTTTTGCAGCCCAGGCCGCAATAGCCATAGATAAGGCGAGCCTGTTCTCAGAGCTTCAGGAGTCCAATATTGAACTGGTCAAGGCCTATGACACGACCATCGAGGGATGGGCCAGGGCCCTTGACTACCGTGACAAGGAGACTGAGGGACACTCGCGCCGGGTGACGGACCTTACCGAGATACTTGCAAGGGTCATTGGCATCAGCGGGGATGAACTCCTTCATATAAAAAGGGGCGCCCTTCTGCATGACATTGGAAAGATGGGCGTGCCTGACAGGATACTGTTAAAACAAGGGAGCCTTGACTCAGACGAGAGGGCTAACATTGAGCGCCATCCGGATATAGCGCGTAATCTCCTTTTGCCCATAACGTTTTTAAGGCCAACCATCGACATACCCTACTGCCACCATGAGAAATGGGACGGCTCCGGCTATCCAAGGGGCCTCAAGGGAGAGGAGATACCCCTTGGAGCGCGTATATTTGCTGTTGTGGACGTATGGGACGCGCTTCGCTCGGACAGGCCCTACAGGTCGGCGTGGTCAGAGCAGAGGACGGTCGAGCATATCAAGAAGCTTTCAGGGTCACATTTTGATCCGAAAATTGTGGATATATTCATTGACCACATACTCACATATAAAGCTGCTGAGGCCTGATCCGCCTGACAGGTTGATCTTCCGTGACTAGCTGCCAGTACGCTGAATGCACCTGTGCATTCCCCGTGAGAACTCCAGGCCTTTATAGATACCCAGTGGTCTCTGCTACTCGCGACGACTCGTGCCGACAGGGAGGTTCATTTACAGGAAATTTCCCGGCATCCCACAATATGGGCCTTTATCATCTCACTGGCCTGCTCCTCTGCTTCGTAAGTTGCCTGCCATACGGGGTATAATAGCCTTCATTCATTAAACTGTTCCGGTAAACTTTTCCGGCCGATCAAACACTAAGGAGACCTTTTTGGAGACCAGAGAGCCGTCAAGGGCAGTCAAGGCCCTCGACTATGTTGGACCTGAATCCCTCAAGGGTGTGCCCAGGCAGCAGACCAACCCTATGCGCTGGCAGGGAGAGGGCTGGGATGATTTCGTCTCCGCATTGAAGGCAAAGGGCATAGAGGTCGCCACAGGAAGGCCCTCGTGTTCCGTGTATATGACCGACGCTGGGGGGGTGGCAATTGGCATGCCCCACGGGGTTGTGGTGGCACGCAGCTCTGAGATGGTCTCGGACATTCTAAAGGCTGCCCAGGCCTACAGGGTTCCTGTTACCGTAAGGGGAGGGGGGCTTACAACAGAGGGTGAGACCGTATCATTCGGCGGGCTGCAACTGGACATGCGCGGCATGAGCAGTGTGCTCTCCATTGATGCAGAAAACCTCACGGCAAGGACGGAGGCGGGCATATACTGGCACTCGCTTGCAGAGGCCCTTAGAAGGCATGGGCTTGATTACCTTTCCGCCCCATTGAACCTGACCGCCTCTGTGGGGGGCACGCTGGGTGTGGGGGGTATAGATATAAACTCCCCCAGGCTTGGGTGCAGCGCTGACCAATGTGTAGCATGCAAGGTCGTTACGCCCACAGGCGAGATAGTCGAGTGCTCAGAAGCTGAGAACCGGGAGCTTTTTGAGCGTGTGCTCCTTGGCTACGGGCAGTTCGGTGTCATCACAGAGGCCACCATGAAGATAAGGCCCTTCACACCCATCACTATGCATTACTTCTACTACGACTCTCTGCCCACAGCAATGGAAGACCTCAAGATGCTGGCCAGGGAGGATGCTGCTGACTATGTGGGCATCCTCACCATGATGGACCGTGCCATAAACCTGCTTGTGGCTTTTGACTCTGACGAGCGCGAGAAGGATTTTTTTGATAACTGGCGAAGCAGAATAAACGGGCACGGGGAGTTTGGGTTTGCTGTGCGCACGGCTGGTTATTATGCCATGAGGCCCTGGAAGGCCAGGGAGGCCCTTTACCTGCTTGGCAGGAAACGCACGCTCTTGCCTGCCTTCAGCCCAAGCCACCATATGAGGGATGGAAAGATAGTGGACCGCACTGTTGTATTCTCCCATGCAGTCTGGAAGTTCTGGGGCGGGCGCCAGATGGTCATCCCCGACCTTGCCACAAGCGAGGAGAAGTTCGTTGAGGCCATCATAAGGGGCAACGAGGTCTGCAAGAAATACTTTGACCGCTATACGCTCTACTGCGTCGGGATCAAGATACGCGACGGTCTGCCCCGCTACGAGATGTCATGCATCCCTCCCGACGCAAGCGGCTATGCCTACGGGTGCGAGTTCGAACCCCTGCTTGAAGGGCGCAACTACAGCCGCGATTATCTCCAATCCTTCAAGAACGATATATATGACATAGGCGTTGACATGGGCACAAGCTACTACCGCTTCGGGGGGATGATGAAGGGATACATAAGGCAGGTCTTTGGAGACGAACTCGTGGACAGGCACCTTGAGATGAAGCGGGCCGCGGACCCCGCGATGATACTTAACCCGGACGTGATATTTTAATTATGGCTCCTGATAAGAATATTAAAAAAAATGGGATCCCTCTTTTAAGGCAGGATGATTCTCCCGGCGTGGATACGTGTAACGGATGCGCGGTCTGCACGCTCTCATGCCCTGTATGGGGACAGACACATGACCTGCTGATGACCTTCTGCGGAAGGATGCGCCTGGCTCAGGGCGGGGCCACTGCTGATGACCTCAGGGAATCGGCCATGGCCTGTGTGCTGTGCGGTTCCTGCGAGCCTGTGTGCTCTTTTGGCATGGATACCATCTCCAGGACCATAGAGCTAAAGGTCGAGGTGGCTCGGCTCTCAGGTGGCGAATCGTCTGGAGGGGCTAAACACAGTAAGGTGAAACGCGCAGATGGAAATGTGTTACTTGCAAACTCTTTCTTAAGAAAACATAAGGATCAGCTTGAGCGGACACTTTCGATGCTTGGCCCGGACTTATCCGAGCATATGGACAATGGCGAAGATATTTCCACTGCCATGGAATCAGGTGGCACTGTCTCTAGTGAACGCTACGAGAGGTTTCTGGGATTGCTGGCAAGGGCAAACGAGATTGTTACTAACGACGGACTGCTCTACAGATTGCTTTTACAATCATCCCTTAGTGCCAGGATCCTTGGCATTGGAGAGGCAATGATCTCAAACGCCGGCATTACAGACATGGTCAATTCCCATGACCTCTATATAATTGACTCTCGCACGTACCATGCGGATTTCGAGCGTCTTGTGGTGATGTATGACGATCTCAGAAAAAGAACCGGATGCATGACGAACCTTGATCTCCATAGGGTGGCTACTCCCACGGGTGCTTCAAGCCTTGCCGGAGTTGGAGTTGTTGATCCGGTTAAGCAGGCAAAGTGGATACTTGAGGGCCGTCCTGCCAGGAGGATAATAGTCGAGAAGCTGGAGGACATGGCACCCTTTGAGCAGGCCTCTGACGTTCCGGTTATATTTGTCTCTGAGCTTGGGGAGCGTTGACAGTGCAGAGCTTTGACGTGGTCATCATCGGCGGGAGTTTCGCTGGCGCCGCGGCTGCCAAACGCCTTGTGGACGCTGGGTATGAGACCCTGGTACTTGAGAAGAAGGAACTGCCGCGCCACAAGCCCTGTAGCGGTATACTCTCCCCGCGCGGGCACAGGTTCCTGCTTGAGAACTTCGGGCCTCTGCCAAAGGAGGCCCTGCACGACCCGGCTTCTTGCAGGGGCGTGACCTTCCACTTCCCCAGTATGCTCTCCATGCCCATGGACTTCCACCACGGCTCAACCCCGCACCTGAACCGGCAGTACTCGGACCACTGGGCGCTCTTGCAAAGTGGAGCCCAAGTGCATGACTGCACAAGGATGACGGCCCTTGAGGACAAGGGTACGCATGTGGAGGTAGCAGCACGCAGGGACAAGGCTGAGGTGAAGTACAGGGCGCGCATTGTCATAGGCGCTGACGGCCCAAACTCCCATGTTGTGCGTTCCCTTTATCCGGGCTACCTGAAGTCCATCCCATGGTTTACCGTGAAGCAGTTCTATCACGAGATAATTGATTGCCCGCTGGACAGGGAATACTTTCACTTCTGGTTTAACCCTGATCTGGGCTTCTACACATGGAGCCATGAGAGGAACGGGGGCCAGATAGTAGGCGTGGGTTATGACGCCAGTGACGATCTTAACATCCGCCACGAGAAAGTAATCCGTTATTTTGATGAAAAACACGGTGTCAGGCTCAAGCCCACAGAGGACAGGGAGGGCAGCGTGAATAACTTCGGGCTCTCGCTCACTAACCGCTATGTGTTTGGCAGGGGCAACGTGCTTGTGACCGGCCAGGCAGCGGGTTTCTTAAACATGATAGCCGAGGGAATGAGTTGCGCGCTCCACTCCGGGGCCATCGCGGGCGAGGCGATAGTAGATGCCTTCCGATTTAACAAGCCAGTGCAGGACATATACAGGCACATGATAGCCTCTGAGGTAAGGCATTGCTCTGACCAGTGGAACCCTTTAAAGATAATATTTTCAAACCCCCATGAGGCTGATTTCATGGCAGCCCTGAACCAGCACCCCCCGGATGAAAGAAAGCAGATAAAAAAGGACATATGGGCCTTTCTGAAGCCTTGGGCCAGGTACAAATGGGGCAGGCAGATAGTCACGCAGGCTATCTTTCGGCAGTTCCTTGGTTCTTATACTCCTTCCCGCTGGCTATAACTCCTCTAACTCTAATTCACTGCATCTGCTTTGTTGTGAGCTGCTCGAAGTAGCGATGCTACGACTTCGTGTCTTCTCGTGAGCGAGTAGTGCCAACTTCTTTGTAGCTACACTAAATCAGAAACCGTGGTGGTTTGCAGTATTTCGAAGCTACTACAAAAGAATATTTTATAAGTTTTTAATTAGTATGTTGTTGTTTTCTTAAAGGAAAGTTCGCTTGTCTGACGGAGTAATTCGGGTGCGAGGTGCCTTAGATGCGAGGCGCGCGGTACGAAGCCGTACTTATGCTACTGCGAGTGCCGCGCAACAAAGCAGATGAGGTGCAGTCGTGCCAGAATTACGTCAACTACCTCTCAGGGATGATTACCTTTGTGTTCTCCTTGATGCTCTGATAGCTGAAGCCTTTTGCAAAGCGGCTCTGCACCATGCCGCTACTGTTGATGAATATTACCCCAGCGCCGTAGCTTATGCCGAAGGACGTGGCAACCTTGTTGCCCCTGTCAAAGCCAACTGCTTTGAGCTTGTGCTTCTTGGAGAAGACCTGGAGCCTGTCGATCCGGTCCTGGAACCCTATCCAGATCGCCTTGAGCCTGTGCTCGCTGTGTTCGTCCACCATCCTCTTCACGAGAGGAATTTCCTCGTCGCAGCGCTTTCACCAGCTGGCGAAGAAATAAATTATGATCGGACTTCCAGCGTAGTCAGAAAGCGAGACATTACCGGGGCCCATTATGTTTTGAAGTGTGAAATCCGGGGCAGGGAATACATCGGGCATGCTCTCGCCTCCGGTGAGCAGTACGACCGCAAGGACGACGTAGAAAGCCCCTATGACAAGCACTGCCGGTTTCTTGTACCAGGGTGTTTTGCCCGCGAGCACCTCTTCGGTCTTGTCCCCGTATTCCAGTCCGTTATCCATCGCACAATTATGACACAGTGACAACGGCGTTCACACTATTTTATTGACTGGCATATACTGTCTTTGGAATTTCTTCATAATGATAATGCATAATTGTTTTGATTTTGATGCATCCCCCCCTGTTATATAACGAAGGTACGGAGGCCATTTAGATATGAACAACCTGAAGACCGGAGTTCTGCTTGCGGGCCTTACCGGGTTGCTGCTCTTTGCGGGCGCGGCCCTTGCTGGCAAGCAGGGCATGACCATAGCGTTGATATTTGCTTTTGCGTTCAATTTTTTCTCATACTGGATGAGCGACAAGCTTGTGCTCAGGATGTACAAGGCGCAGCCTGTTACTGAGGCCCAGTCTCCAGAGCTTTTCTCCATTGTGAGGGAGCTTTCCACGAGGGCGGAGCTTCCCATGCCCAAGGTGTATGTCATACCCGGTGACCAGCCAAACGCCTTTGCCACCGGACGAAACCCCGAGCACTCTGCTGTTGCGGTCACAAACGGCATAACGCAAATGCTCGACCGCGAGGAGCTAAGAGGCGTGCTCGCGCATGAGCTTGCGCATATAAAGAACCGTGACATACTGATAGGCACGGTTGCCGCCACCATCGCGGGGGCGCTTACATATCTTGCGTATATGGCCCAGTGGGCAATGCTGTTTGGAGGAGGCCGCAGCGACGGGGAGGGGGGAAATCCCTTTGCAGCCCTGATAATGATGATAGTGGCGCCCATTGCGGCCATGATCGTGCAGATGGCAATATCCCGCTCGCGCGAGTTTCAGGCGGACAGGGTCGGGGCAGCCATTGCCGGCACTCCCATGGGCCTTGCCGGAGCACTGAGGAAACTGGATTCAGCCTCTCGCCAGATACCCATGAGGGCCAATGAGGCCACAGCGCACATGTTCATCGTGAACCCTCTTGCCGGGGGCACAATGAAGAAACTGTTCAGCACCCATCCCCCGGTTGAAGACAGGATCGCGCGACTTCTTGAGAGATAGCTTTTTAATTGGAAATCAATCAGTTAATGGGCTCTGAGCCATCCTCTTGGCTTGACTTATTACTCCAGAGATAGTAACTTAATTTTGCATCCTGTCTAATCCTGGCAAGGTGCTGACTCAAGCGGTTATTCTGCTTTTACAAGGAGTTTGCCTGTGGCCAAGGACATGACTGAACTGACCGACATGGTCCCTGAAAAACTGGGGAAGTTCGAGATCGTCCGCGAGCTGGGCCGAGGCAGCATGGCTGTGGTATACCTTGGCTACGACCCCTTCATGGACCGCAACGTTGCTGTGAAGGTGGCCCTGCCGAAGTTCCTCAAGGACCCTGAGACAGGGCCTCAGTTCAAGAAGATGTTCTTCAACGAGGCCCGCATCACAGGGATGCTTGACAACAAGTTCATACTCCCGGTCTATGACGCGGGGATAGAGGGGAACCTCTTGTATATGGTGATGGAGTACATCAGCGGCGGGGCCACGCTAAAGCATTACGCCAGGCCTGATAACCTGCTTCCCACACCCAAGGTGCTGGAACTCATATTCAAGTGCTGCCGCGCCCTGGACTATGCCCACTCAAGGGACGTCATACACCGCGATATCAAGAGCACGAACCTGCTATTAAACGAAGACCTGGATGTGAGGATAGCGGACTTTGGCATAGCCCAGGTCATGAGGGCAGAGGACACCCAGGTGCTGGGTGTGATGGGCTCGCCAAGGTACATGTCCCCTGAGCAGATCAGCGAGAAGCCGCTTACGAACCAGACGGACCTGTTCTCCCTTGGTGTGGTGATGTACGAGCTACTGACCGGGCACCTGCCCTTTACTGCCAACACGCTTCCCGGTCTTGCAAGCCAGATAACAAGCGATGAGCCGCCCCTTATGAGGGAACACCGCCCTGACATCCCCGATTCCCTTGAGATGATAATCAAGCGCGCGCTTGCCAAGAACCCCACGGCCCGGTATCCACGGGGCATGGATTTTGCCGCGGACCTGAACCTGGCCTTTAAGCACGAGAGCCATGTGATGAAAAGAAGCGACAGCACCAAGCAGGAGAAGTTCAAGCGCCTTAAGGCCAACTCGTTCTTCAAGGACTTCTTTGACTCCGAGGTCTGGGAGGTCATCGACCACAGCGAATGGGCTGAGTACTCCCCAGAGGAGGTGATCGTGACCGAGGGCGATATGGACGACTCCTTCTTCATCCTCGTCAAGGGCAAGGTGGAGGTCCGCAAGGGAGAGGCAGTGCTATCGACCCTTAACGAGGGCCAGTGCTTTGGGGAGATGGGTTATTTCACGAAATCCAAACGCACGGCAAGTATCATATCCACTGACGACGTAATGCTCATCAAGGTCACAAGCGCGGAGATGGAGAAGGCCTCCACCAACTGCCAGCTGCGCTTCATGAAGGTGTTCCTCCTTACGCTGATCGAGCGGCTCTCCTCCACAAGCGCAAAACTCACCGGCAACGCTTCCTGATTTAATGCATCTGCGGCGCAATTATGCATTCGAAGTACGAAGAAGTACTCCTCGTGAGCGAGTCGTGCCGACTTCATGCTTTCTTCTTTGCAGCTACAGCAAATCAGAAAGCGCCTAAGCTTGCAATAACTCTAAGCTAATACAAAGTAGGATAATATAATGGGGCCTAAGGCACCTCGCACCTGAATCCCTCCGTCCGGCAAGCGAACTTTCCTTTTTAAAAGCAAAATATAGATAACGACAAACTAAAGGTGGATGATGATTTTTAAATGGGGTGTGGACTAGTCCCATATTTATGGGAAGAAAGAAGGGATGTGTCTGTCCTTGTGCTTATGAGTGGAGGAAGAACTGGAGCTTGATGCCGTATAGCTCTATGATGTCCCCGTCCTTGAGCGGGCGTCTTCCGGCCAGGGGTTGTCCGTTGACAGTGATCTTCGCTCCAGAGCCCGGAGGGGCGATCACGTAACCGTTGTTGCCCCTGTTTATGAGGGCCGCAGTCTTGGGTGCGAGCAGGCCTTTGATCTTCACCGTGGAGGTCTCGGCCTTGCCAATGGTGCTCAAGCGTGCGGTGAGTTCGAATTCGGTCTTGTCAGAGGTGCCCTCGATGACTGTAAGGCCGCCAAGACCGGCTTTTGAAGCGCCGCTCATCTTGGCATGGGCCTTGGTCTGGAGGACCATGGTGGCGTCGAGATCGTCATCGTCCGCTGCAGAGGCCTCAAGCTGGGCCACAGGGTCGTCTGAGAGAAATACGATCGTGTGCTTGCCAATGAATATTATGTCCTTGTGTTTGAGTTCGCACTTGGATATCTTTTTCTTGTTGACGAAGGTGCCGTTGGTGCTGCCGAGGTCCTCAACCACGACCTTGCGGCCTTCCTTGAACACGCGCGCGTGCTTGCCGGAAACGACGGGGTTGTCGATCTGGATGTCGTTGGCAGGTTTTCTCCCGATGGTGAACGCATCCTTGTCCATCGGAAATTCCTTCAACGTCGACTCTTTAAAATTCAGTATCAGCTTGTCCATTTTCCCTCGTATTATATCATAATATCATACTGAGAGCTTCTTAAAGAAGCTAATAATGCCGCTTTTTTCGGCATGAACGATTACCGCTGTAATATTATCGGTGCCGCCGTTGTCCTTTGCCAGCTCTATGAGATTCATGCATGCCCTGTCAATGCGGTCCGAATTCAGCATGGTGGAAAGTATCATCTCATCGGGGACCATATTGGAAAGGCCGTCGGAGCACAGGAGATAGGCGTCGCCTCCCTGCACCTTGTGCTGGGCAAGCTCAACATCGATCTCCGGCTCGGGCCCAAGGGCGCGGGTTATGACGTTCTTGATCTCCGAGAGCCTTGCCTCCTCCTTGGAGATAAGGCCCTTCCTGAGCTGCTCGTTCACGAGGGAGTGGTCGTCGGTCAGCTGGCTTAGCTTTTCCTTCCTCAGGAGGTATGCCCTGCTGTCGCCGGCGTGGGCCAGGCTCAGTGTGCCGTCCTCATAGACCGCTGCCACCACCGTGGAACCCATGCCCTGGAGGTTGGGTTTGCTTTTTGCGGCCTCGTAGACCACCTGGTTTGCCAGGCGGATGGCCGAGCCGAGGCGGTTGGTGGTCTCGGAGAGGGCGTTGTCAAATGTGCCGATGAAGGCGTTGCTTTTGCCGCGCGCCTTTGTCATGTGGTCGCGGATGATGTCCACGCCCATCTGGCTGGCTATCTCCCCGGCGTTCCTGCCGCCAACGCCGTCGCAGACTATATAGAGGGCGGACTCGTTGCTAACGAAGAAACTGTCCTCGTTGTGTGAGCGCACGACGCCCACGTCTGTGAGACCGAAACCCTGCATTTTCATTTTTTATTACCCATTGCCATATAGCAGGCCTTAAGGTCTTTTACTGCCTGGGCACCGTTCTGGTAGCGCTTCTCGATATCTTTTGCCAGGAACCTGTCGACGATGACCGCACAGCATTTCGGGATGCCCGGAATGACCTCTTTAAGGGGAGGGTGCGGCTGGTTGGCTATATTATACATCAGCGTTGCTATGCTGTCGCCGGTGAAGGGTTTCTTGCCGCTCAATAGTTCGTAGAGCATCACTCC
>SDBV01001536.1_pt1 | contig 34819 bp, 18 predicted proteins | sample 2277081 | NCBI WGS metagenome assembly SDBV01 (sample SAMN10402039, study PRJNA504765) | marine sediment metagenome | isolation source: marine sediment core GS10_PC15, 223 cmbsf | place: Arctic Ocean: Southern Knipovich Ridge | collected 2010 | reverse complement strand
CGTGCAGGAGATCAAGGAGTTGACCACCGGCGCGGCCATCATGGCCGACCGCCGGGTCTACTGTCTGGACGAGCGCGGCAACGTGGCGTTGCTGAAATTCTCGCCCCACGGTATGGAAATCGTCAGCCGCTTCCGTCTGCCCACCGACCGCAAGAGCGTCAAGGACGCCTGGGCCCACCCCGTGCTGTGCGATGGGCGACTGTACCTCCGCTTCCACGACAAGCTCTGGTGCCACGACGTGAAACGCGAGGATGTGCGGTAATTCAAAACCAGGCAAAGTTTGGCAGGTAAACGTGGGGCGCAACGCTATGATTAGCGACAGGGTAATTGTTTGGCAAATGTGGGGGAAGGTCGGTTTGTGGAAGAGGATGGTAAATGTCACTATCCCTCTTGACATATCATACTCTACTGATATACTTCAACTACTATGCCAAGAAGACCAAGAAAATCCGTGGGCGGTTTCATCTACCATGTGCTGAACAGGGCTGCCGGTCTGGAACCGATATTTTCCAAGGCAAGCGATTACCGGACTTTCGAGCAGATTCTGCAAAATGTTCAGCGACGCATAGATGCCCGACTGCTGTCGTATTGCCTGATGCCCGAGCATTGGCAGTTGCTGCTGTGGCCTCGGGAGGACGGCGATTTATCTGAATTCATGCGGCTGTTGGGCGTTTCCCATGCACAACGCTGGCATGCCATGCACGGCACGGCGGGCACGGGGCCCGTGTATCGGGGTAGATTCAAGTCGTTTCCGGTGCAGAAGGGCGAGCCGATGTTGTCGGTTTGTCGATACATCGAGTCGACGGCGCTCCGCGCAAAAAAGGCCAAGCAGGCAGAAAACTGGCGGTGGTGCAGCCTTTGGCATCGACTGCACAAAAGCAGAGAAATCACCCTTGCCCAGTGGCCGCAAGCGCGTCCTCGCAACTGGAAGACGCTTGTGAATCGGCCCCTGGGGGATGAAGAGTTGCTGGCTCTGGAGACCTCGGTGCTTCGCGACGCCCCCTATGGCACGTCGCGTTGGCAGCGGTCCACGGCCGCCCGGCTGGAGTTGGAATCGACGCTACGGGCTCGCGGTCGTCCACGAAAGCTGTAATTCTGTTTATGACCTTCCCCCCGGAGACCTTGCCATGAAGCGTTTGTTCCCGCTATCGTTCGTTTTTCTTCTGCTTCCACTTGCCGCCGCGTTTGGGGCCGACTTGATAGAAAACGGCCGCTTCCACGCCGGCACCGACTCGCCCACGGGCTGGAAGCTTTCGGGAAATGGTGGCCGTTGGGTCGACCGAAGCGTCTTGGAGGTGAAGGGCGACGGAACATCTTCGAACTATTGGCGATACGCTGCCCGAAACGAATTGTTCGTGCCCGGTCGGCTGTACCATTTCTACATGCGCGTGCGTCGGACCGCAGGTGACGACGGCGGCTGCGTGCTTTCCGGCCCCAGTTTCGCCAACCGCGACTACCGCGGTTTTTCCAAGGACCGGCAGTGGCGCGACTTCGTTTTCGTGGTTCCGGCTAACGGCCGGGACGGCTATCTTCGCCTGGGGCAATACAAGACGAAGGCCACGCATCAGTTCGACGCCGTGCGGCTGATGCGAACGGTTGCGGTACATAAACGGGTCGGCGATTTTCAACTGGGACACGGCGAATCGATTCGCCACGACAAATACACGTTCGCCAGCGATTTCGGCTACAAGGGCGGCAACTACAGCCGTGTGCTGGTCGACGCCACCGCGCGTTTTAACAGCTATCGTTGGAATCTGGCCGGATCGGCCGACGTGGTCTATCGATTCGGCGTGCCGGGCTGTTCGTTTGTTTCGGCCGACGTGCGGTTCACCGTTTGCCATCTGATTCGCGGCGGCTGCGCGGTCGAGGTCAGTTCTGATGGCAAAAAATGGCACGCGCTGGCCAAGCGAGAGAAACTCGGCGACGCGGAGGCCGCGATCCCCGCCGAGCTTTTGCCGACCAAGCAGCTCTTCCTCCGCTTCAAAGCCGCGACGCCCAACTCGTCCGTGCAAATCGACCGCATCGTTTTCCAAGGAAAGCTCGACGGCAAACCCGTAGACGGCGAGGGGCAAACGCTTTTCGCAGACATGGAAGAACCCGAAAAGGGCTTGGCGATCGATGAGATATCTCTGGGTGAGGGCGGTTTTTCGGGCGTCACGAAGTTTAAGGTCAAAGTGCGAAACAAGACCGACAAGTCGGCAGCGGTCGCGTTTGGGGTTTCGTCCAAGATTTCTGCCAACGACAAATTCGAAGGGTTAGCTTGGCCGGTGGTCTCGCTCGAATGGCTCGAAATACCCGCGGGCATGACAGCCGACTATTCGGCGACCGTGCCGTCGCAAGTGCCGGGTGAATATCGGCTCGCGTTGAAATGTCAGGCCAAAAGCGGCGCTTCGGCCGGTTGCAAGCTGTCGTTTACGGTGGCGGATTACTATCGCTCGGATTACGGCAAACTTGTTTCTGGCGGTGCAAACGCCCTGTGGTGGTGCGGCGCCACGCACAAGGTCTCGCCCCAGCGTCTGCCGCCGGTGGAGACCGCGAAGGTCGCAAAACTTGCCGCTGCGCGGAACGACTTCGAGGCCGTGCAGATCGTGGTCCGGCCCCAAAAGGGCCTGAAGAATCTTACGGCTGCGATGGGGCCGCTGCTGGGGCCGGGCGGGGCCGTGATCGGCGGCGAGGACTTGCAGGTTCTGCGCGTGTATTATCACATGACGGAAAACCCCACCGACAGGACGGGCGTACGGGATCGCTGGCCCGATGCGCTGCCGCCCCTGGATGGGCCCATCGACGTGGCGGCCGGCGAGAACCAGCCCTTGTGGATTTTGGTCCACGTCCGCAAAGACGCCAAGGCAGGCGATTATACGGGCCGCTTGAAACTCAAGGCCGACGGTTGGGAGGCCACGGTGCCGCTGTCCCTGCACGTGTGGGATTTCGCCTTGCCCCAGAAAAACCATATCGACACGGCATTCGGTTTCAGCCCCGGCAACGTTTTTCGCTATCATCAACTGAAGACCGAGGCCGACAAGCGTCGCGTGCTGGCCATGTACATGCAGAGTTTCGCCGACCATCGCATCAGCCCCTACGATCCCGTGCCCATGGACCATATACGTGTGAATTTCGACACCAAGTCGGACCCGCCCAGCGTGGCGGTCGATTTCACGGCCTTCGACAAGGCCATGGCCGAGGCCGTCGATAAGTACAATTTCACGGGCATCCGCCTGCCGATCAAAGGCATGGGCGGCGGCACGTTCCATTCTCGACACGCTCCCAAGATCGGCCCCTTCGGCGAAGACACGCCCCAGTACAAGGCCCTGTTTTCCAGCTACGTGAAGCAACTCGAGACGCATTTGCGCGAGAAGGGCTGGTTGCACATGGCGTATGTCTATTGGTTCGACGAGCCGAGCCCCAAGGACTACGCCTTTGTGCGCCGCGGCATGGAGCGATTGCACAAGTATGCCCCGGGGCTTACGCGGATGTTGACCGAGCAGCCGGAGGAAGGGATTATCGGCTGCGTGGATATCTGGTGCCCATTGACTCCGCACGACAACCCCCAGGTCCGCAAGGCGTGTTTTGCGCGTGGCGAGCGGATGTGGTGGTACGTTTGTTGCGGACCGAAAGCGCCGTATTGCACGTTGTTCATCGACCACCCGGCCACGGAGCTTCGCGTCTGGCTGTGGCAGACTTGGAAGCGGGACGTGACGGGCATCTTGATTTGGCAGTCGAACTATTGGACTTCGAGGGCGGCTTATCCCCACGCCGCGCAGAACCCGTACGAAGATCCCATGAGCTATGTGAGCGGTTATTCCACGCCGCCTGGGACGAAGTGGTTCTGGGGCAACGGCGACGGGCGGTTCATGTATCCGCCGCTGTCGGCGGCAACACCCGGCCGCTGGGGCAAGGATCCCGTGATTGAGCCGCCCGTGTCCAGCATCCGCTGGGAGATGCTCCGCGAGGGCATCGAGGATTACGAATGCCTTTACATGCTGCGTGAATTACTCGATAAGAACCGCAAGAATCTTTCGCACGCCGAGGTCGCCCGCATCGAGTCGCTGTTGCAAGTGCCGGAAGAGATCAGCGAGAGCCTGACCGAATTTACGACCGATCCCTCGCCGATTTATGGGCGACGCGCTGAAATCGCCAAAATGATCGAGCGGCTCTTGAAGAAGGAAGAATAAGTTTCGTAGGGTGCGTCCGCGACGCACCAAGTGCAACTGAATTAGTGAAATTCATAGGATATTATAAAATGAGAAACTGCATACAAATTTGCCTGATCTGCACGGCGGCGTTTTTCTTCTTCCCGGTTAGCTGCGACGGGCAGGCGGGATCCACCACGAAGCCGACGGTTACGAGCAGGTTGAGCGAGGGTAGCACGATGGCGGGCGGCAGTTCTGGCGGCACGTTGAGCAAGTCGTTGGATTTCAACACCCAAAGCGCCGCCGACAAGCTCAAAAGCGGGCGATTTTTGAAGGGAAACCGCCGTAGCGGAGACTTCGTGGGCACCGACGCCGGCGAGCGACGGGAGTTCGTGGGGGCGCAAGAGGCCAGCGGCAGTTCTCAAGTGCGCTCGGCGACGTCGGGTCTGAGGATCAAGAAATCGCGGGAGGCGAATGTCCAGTATCGCGCGGCGACCGAGCGTCGCACGGCAATGTACGACCCGCGTCTGGTGGTTGCCTTCGACGTCAATCGGCAATCACCGCGGGTAATCCAAGCGGGCTTGCGGCGTCGTCTGATGGATTCCCGGCACTTGCATTGGGCAGGCCCGGTGGCGGTAACGGTTCGGGGCGATACCGCTGTCTTATCCGGAAAGGTGGCATCGTCACACGACCGCGAATTGGCCGAGATTGTGTTGATGTTCGAGCCGGGGATCGCCAAGGTTGAGAACCGCTTGACGGTAATTCCGGGCCAACAGGCAAACCCGGGGCAATAAGGGCCACGCCGGCTGGGCCGGTATTGATCGCTTTGGCTCGGCTGCTTCCCAGGAAGCCCGGCGGCACGTCGATCGTGTCGGTGGTGAGGATGCGCAGTTTCCGTGTGGGGCCGGCGGGTTCTTCGTGCGAGACTTGCCGGACGCCGCCGGGTTTTAAGGCCTTTGTTTGCGACGCGACCGCTGTCGGCTGGGGCTCCATGCCCGGCAGCCGTTGCAGCGATGGTTTGGAGAGGATGGAAGCGCCCTCTTTGGATTCGAATTTAACCACCAGGTTGATCTCGCGTCGCCTGCCGCCGACTTCGTCCCATGGCAGCCATATGCTGTAGGAGTGGCCCAGTTCCGACTCGCTATAGTACTTCTGCAATTGGCCGGGCAGGAAGACGTATTTCTTTTCGGGCACGGTGGTGGTGGGATCGAGGCCGCCCGCGGCAAAGGCGAAAATGGTCATGCCGCCGTCGACCTTGACCGGTTGTTCCTTGCCTTTTGCATAGAACATCAGCCGCCCGCCGAATCCACGAACGCCCCGCTTGCCCGACTGCTGCATGACGGTATCGGTCCACATTGCCACCATCCGCGTGGGTATCTGTGGTTTGTCGTGTTTGGACCAGGGCAGATCCAAGTCCAGGCCTTTAGACCAGTCCATCGTGGTGCAACCCGAGAGCGTCAGCAAGAGCAGAATACATGCGGCGACGGTCTTCTTGTTAATGTGGCTTGTATTAGACATTATCCTCTACCTTCTACTGTTGCCCCATTGCCTGGGGCGCGTACATTGTGGGCCGGATGTAGGCGGCCGGTTGCACGGCGCCGGCGGCTTGAGGCCCGTTTTGCGATCGACCCGGCCCAGCATCGCCGGACAGCGGCGGCGGTGTCATGATTGTTTCCAGAGCGGGCGTTTGCGAAGCGGGTATTTTCAGAGCGGGTATTTCCAGAGCGGGCGTTTGCGGAACTGCTTGCGATTCGTCCGACGTAGCGGTGTCTAGCGGTTCGGCCTGCCGCGGATTAGTGCCGGGGAGCATTGCCTCGGGCACAATGCCGCGAGGGTTGATGTCGGGATAGATTACGTGTGGCCGACCGCAATGGCTCATTTCGTCGTTGATATCGTAGACGCCGATATCGCCGTGCATCTTCACGACGTCGCCCAGGCACCAGTGCATGCGGGCGGTTTCGGCTTGTTTAATCCGCTGGATATCGGCCGGTCCGCGAATCACGTGCGGCGTGAGGATGATAAGCAGTTCCGAGCGTTTCTGCACTTCGCTGTCGTAGCGGAAGAAAAATCCCAGCAGGGGTATATCGGAAAGCCAAGGCACGCGACGTTTGGTGGTTTCGCTTCCTTGGGAGATAAGTCCTCCCAGCACGATGGTTTCGCCGTCCATGGCGCTGACGGTGGTAGTTGCTTTTGTGATATTGAAGGAAGGCGACTTGATGGCCTGCCCTTCGGAAACGAAAACGGGAATCCATTCGGACTGCGGCCCCACATCGGATTTTTCCACGTCCAGTTCCATAACCACCATGTTTTCGGGACTGATTCGCGGGGTGACGCCCATTATCAGGCCGATGTTTTCCATGGCGATATTGTTGACCTGGCCGGAGGGGCTCAGTTCGGTACCGGCGATCCGCGGCACGCTTTTTCCCACCTGCACGAAGGCCGACTGGTTGTCGAGGGTCATGATTTGCGGGCGGCTGATAATGTTGAGCCGTCCGCACGTTTCCAAGGCGCGGATCAAGACGCTTACGCTCTCGCTGCTGGCCGAAAGCACCAGTCCTCCGAAGCCCAGTTGTTCGCTCATGCGGCCCACGGCGAAGGTGGTAATGCCCTGGCCGCCGACCTGGCTCTTTTGTCGCAGGGCCGTTGCGCTGCCGCTGTTGCCCAAGAGGCTGCCGCTTGCGAAGTTGAAACCCGGTGTGTTTTCGGCGGCCACGATCTCCTGGGTGGTTTGCGTGGCCACGCTGCCGGATTGCTGCTGCTCGGTGGTGCGAGTGATGGTTTCCAACATACTCAAGAGACTGCGGTCGAAGAGCAACGAATCCTGGAGGCCCAATTCCACGCCGAACTCTTCGGCGTTGGTCAGAATGACCTCGGCGATGACCACCTGGATCATCACCTGGGCCGGTTCGGCGTCGAGCTCTTTGACCAGGGTCATGATCTCGTCGAAGAATCGCGGCGTGGCGCTGACGATGAGGCTGTTGCTGACTTTTTCGGGCACGACGATAACCTCGCGCTCGATCTGTTGGAAGGGGCTGGTCGTGCCCGGCGCGGCGCGGCGGACCTGACGTTCGCTGCGCAAGAACTCGTTGATGGCGACGGCCACGTCGCCGGCGGGGGCGTTTCGCAGCCGATAGACGGCGTTTTTGCGCTGCTGCACATCGCGGCCGTCCAGACGCAAAAGCAACGCTTCGATAATCTTCAGATCGCCCGTGGCGCCGGTGGCGATGATGCTGTTGGTTCGCGTGTCGACCGCGAAACGCACGGGCGCCAGCGCCTCTTCGCCTTCGGCCACGGGCAACTGCGGCCGCGACGCGGCGCCGATGGGTTGGGCGGGCAGAAGTGCCCGCAATGTGCGGACCAGTTCGTTGGCGTCGCCGTTGATTATCTGGAAGACCTTGATCTGGGCGGTGGTCGCCGGCGAATCGAGTTGTTCGATGAGCGCGGCGATTAGTTCCATGCTCTGGGCGGGGGCGGTGATTACCAGGCTGTTGGTGCGGATGTCGGGCACGATCTGTATATCGGCGAGGATGCCGGATTTTAAGAGCCGCCGGCCGGTGGAGTCCACGGCCATTATTTCCAGCACGGTGGATTTTCCGCCCAGCGCGCCGCTGCCGCTTTGAGCCGAGTCGATGGCCGCTCTGAGCGTTCCGCCCAGGTCGGCGGCCAGCGAGTTGGTGAGTTTGAAAATCCGTGCCCGGCTGACGGCGTCGCTGCTGGCGGAATCGATTTTGGCGATCAGCGCGGCCACCTCGCCCATGTCGCGGGGCGAGGCCTGCACGACCAGCGAGTTGGTGCGAAAATCGGACACGACTCTCGCTTCGGGGCCCAGCCCCTCGCGGTTTTGGAAGAACTGGCCCACGGTCGCCCGGGCTCGCAAGGCCGATGCGTACTTGAGGCGAAACACGCGGAATTGAGTTTCCGGCAATACCGGTTGATCGAGTTCGACGACCAGCTTGAGGATGGATTTCATGGCCTCGCCCCAGCCGATGAGCAACAGTGCGTTGGGCTTCTCGAGCGATGTAACGCTGACGCGGCCCTGGGTTCCGCCGATGAGATCCTTGCTGACCTCGTCGACGATCTTGGCCATGGCTTTGCTGGAAACATGGCCCAGCCGCAGGACCTCGATGAGCGGTTCGGCCTCGGCGCTGATACGCTCGATCTCCTCGATGATGCGGCTCATCTCCTTCACGTCGCGGGCGCGGCCGTGGAGGATGATTACGTCGAGGTCGGGCAGAATCTCGACCTCCACGTCGGCGCCGAGTTCGCGAAGGTTCTGGCTCCTTCGATCGGCGTCGGCCTGTTGGGCTCGAAGCGATTGCACACGCGAATCGGCGTCGCTGGGTCCGCCGGCGGGCGCGGAACTGTCGCCCTGTTGTAGCATGGCGGTGACCATTTCGTAGCCGGCCAGATTGACACCGGCGTCGTTGAATCGGAGTCGAGGAGCCAGATGAAGACGCGACTGACCGTCCGGGCTTGGTGAGCTGGTGTTGTTGATCGGCTTCGCGGGCTGGAGCTGCGGGGGCGGGGATTGCGGCAGTGCTCGTTCGCTACGATATGCTTCGACGGCTTGGCGGACCTTGGCCGGGTTTGTCCGCCGCATGGGCATCACGCGGGTGGTTTGCGCTGTGCTTTGCTCGGGGGTTTGCAAGCCGGGTTTTTCCGTGACAACGTCGAGATTTTGCAGCAGTCGGGCCATCTGCGCGACGAGCGGTTGGGTGCCCGAGACCATGACGCCGTTGCGACGCCGGTCGATGGTGAGTTTAACACTTTGCCCGTTGGCGTCGGCGAACACATAGCCGGCAGTGGCCGTTTGCCCCGGCTGAATAGGCTGGCCCGCTGGGACGGCGAACGGACGCAAGCGGTTGCCCAGCAAGTCCAGCATCTTGTTTTCGACCTCTTCGATGCGGGAATGCACCAGGGGGACGAATTGTTCGCGCAACAGCGGTTGCGCCGCGGCCAGTGGCCGGGTGAGACGTTGTGCGGATAATTGCGGGGGCGATTGCGGGGGCGAGAGTCTGGGGCCACGGCCCACGCCCATCGTTTCCAGGCGGCGTTCGATGCGAGGGTGGATTGTCTCGGGCGCCAAGACAAACAGTTGCCTGTTTGTCTGGTCGGTTGCTATGCGGACGTTGTCCATGCCCGCGTATTGCATGCGAAGCTCTTGGGCAACCGCATCGAGTTGATCGGCCGGACAACGATATGTCATGACCGTTGTCTTGACTGGCGTTGCCGGCGTTGCCGGCGGTGTCGGGGGGTGGTCGATGGATTCGATCAGGGCTCGGGCGATGGTCTGTGCTTTTTGCGGACCGCGGAGCAGAATTTGGTTGGTGCGTTGATCGCTCACCAGGTGCGTTTGGTCGCCAAAGTCCGAGAGCATTTGGGCAAGCGTCTTCTCGACCTCGGCGGCCGATTGATGGCGGAGCGTGTAGACTTGATATTGGGCCGACGGTGTTTGGGCCAATGCGTTTTGGATCGTCATCGTCGCCAGCAGCAAGAATATTCCGGCGTGGCAGGCGAGAGCCGGTAGCGCAACTACGACCGTCCGCGGCATTTTATTCACGGAAGCTGCCTGGTTGTTGATGTAAATTCTGATGAACAACAGCGGCGCATCGCGTCGCCGGTAGGGAAAGGTGGGGGAATGCTATGGATAAACGCCAGTTAATGCAAGGTCAATTCGCACCCTGCCGAAGCGTGCTGGCGGTCGTCGTAAGGTCTTTTGTGGAAACGGTTTACAACGCGAATGGGGCACTTCCCTTTAGCCCCGCCGCTGGCGGCCGGTGTGTGATGTGCTGGTTTTTGCACTTCCCGTGCGAGAAAGCCCGTTAATATTCCGGCGGCAGGGCGGTGGCTTGGGTCAGGTTTTCGCCGATGGAGAGCAGCCATCGCTCGCCGTCCGATTCGATAATCACATCGGTGTCGTCAATTTCGGCCAACGTACCGGAGAACTGGCCGATTTCCAGGCGGTCGCCCTTTTTCAGCTTCAGCAGTTCGTCGCTGCCGCGCAGCGAGAACCAGACCTCGGGCTCATCGTCCACATATGTCACTGTGGTAAGAACCGTCTGGTCGGTGGGGTCGAGTCCGCCGCCGACGTCGAAAAGGTTCCGCTGGACGATGGACATATAGTCCTCGATGTTTTCAGACGCCAGGCGGTGGGAGGTTTGTGTGGTGAATTCCTTGTCGCGTCCGCTGGAGGGCAGCACCATCGCTTCGGCCGAGATGGTAAGGTCCAACTCGCCTGTCTTTTGGATGGGTGTGATCGAGATCGAGCGGATCTGATGGAGGTGGCCCGCGCGATAGAATTCGAAGAGAAAGCGAGTGAGTTGTTCGAGCGTGCCGCGTGCTCGGGCGGAGAAAGAGAGCAGCGAGTATACGCCTTTGCGGGTGAGGGGTTCGCTGGAATTGACGCCCTGGGCCGAAAGGCCGGCGTGCTGTATGATTTGCAACAACCAGACCTGATAGGCTGAGCTGGCGACCTCGGTGTTGGAAGGCAGGGACTGCTCTTCCCAGACGGACAACTGCCTGCCGGCCTTGCGGGCGCGGGCAAGTGAATCTTGCTGCGTGGCGATGCTCTTCTCCAGGCGGACTCGAGTTTTGCGGCGGGCTTCGAGCGGGCCTTCGAGCAGATTTTCCAGCAGCCAATCACCCACATAGAAAACGGCGACCAGAGCCAAGACGCCCATGAACAGTTTTTTGCGATGCTTGTTCATTTCGAGCCCGTGGGTTTATGGCTGTCGTATTCGTCTTTGGCCCGTTTGGCGACGGTCATCGAGGTTTCGAAACGCCATGTGTAGTCTTTGTCCTGCTGTCGTTCCTGCACGCGTTTGCTGCGGATTTCGTGGTACTTGTCGCGGATGCTGCTTTCCATGCGGACGACGATCAAGGGATCGCGGACCAGGCCGCTGAAGTTGACGGCCCCGCCGCCGCCGCGGGCGCGGGAAAGTGTCATGCGGAGCACGACCGTGTCGCGGCTGGATGGGAATCGCAGCGACATATCGCGTAGCTCGTCGAGCCAATTGACGTCGTTGGACTGCCAATTTCTAACGGCTCGGACGACTTCTTCTTTTTTCTTGGCCTTTTTGACCAGTTGCTTCAGATCGGAGAGTTCTTGTTTCAAGGCGTTGTTTTTGGCGTCGGCGGCCGAGAGTTGGCCGAGCACGTGGTAGCCGGCGGCCAGTGCCAGGGCCCCCACCAGCGAGGCGGCCAGCAGCAGCGGGCGGCGGCGGCTGCGGGGCAGGGGGCGGCGGCGGGGGTGCAAAAAATCTATGGCATGTTTTGGGCCCTGGGTCTCGTCCAAGAGCATTCCCAACAGCGGCGCAAACGAGCCCGAATTGTCGGGCACGAGCCTTTTGGGCAGGTCCACGCCCATAAAGGGGTCGATAACCATCGCCGCGAGCGAGAGTTCGGCCTCGATGCGGCCGGCCAGGTCGGCGTGGTCGTCGGCACCGCCGAAAATGTAGATGCCCTCGATGGGCCCTTCGTCGAGACGGTTCTGCATCGCGGCGGCCATGGTGCGCTGGATTTCGCCGACCAGCCGGCGGGTCGTTTTGGCGTTGTCCGCCTCGCCCGAGAGTCGAACCGTTCTGGCAAAAACGGCCTGACCGCGAACCGTCACGGTCAGATCGACTTCGTCGCCGACAAGGTTCACCAGCAGGCAAACGTCTTCGGGCGGAGAGGTTGTGCGCGAGAACAACGAGGCCGAGGCGTAGGACCGCAGCAACATCCGACGGGCTTTGATGCCGGCGGCCGCACAGGTCGTTTGCAGGCGCTCGAATTGTTCGTTTAAGAGAACGGCCGCGGTCACCCGGCGGGGCTCCGTGGGATCGTCGCCGACGGGCTGAAAATCGAGAACGGCTTCTTCGTCGCTGACGTGCGACTCTTGCTGAACCTGGTTCGCCACCAACTGCGGCAACTCGGTGTCGGTGGCCGGCGGCAGCAAGAGGTGCAGAATTTCCACGCTTTGGCGATTCACGCCCACCAGAACCGTGGGCCGCCCGATCTTGTGATTATTGAACGCCGCGCGAAGTGCCTTGCCGACTTTTTCGGCATGGAGTTTGGTTTGTTCCGAATTGCTCGTGTCGTCGGAGATGTCATCGAGCCGGACCACTTCGGCCGCCTGGATTCGCAACGAACCACGCCCAGAGGTAGCAAGAATGAATCTTGCCTCGCGGTGGTCCCAATCCAATGCCAATATCCGTGCCATGATGATATGCTTTTACGGGGGAATGTTCTATGGATGTACTTATTATTGCCTCGATAAACTTGTATCCGAGTCGGATGCCGCCTCGTGGACCGCGCCCAGGCTTGCCGGCGAGAAGCCCGGCCCCAGGATCCTCAGATCCTTCCAGTATACCCGGCGGGGATGCTCGCCGGTAGCATCGACGACTAGTTCGGCTCGGGCAATCGGTCCGCGGGCGGCAATCGGCCCCGGTCGGTCGAAAAATCCCACGATTTGTGCCCGATATACGTCTCCGCCGCCGGTTACGAAGGGCATTATGGCCTTCATTTGCTCGAGATCGACCAATCCCTGCCGCAAGAGCCAAGTGGCGTGGCGGCGGTCTTCGTCGGGCGATTGCGAGGCGTTTTGACGGCCCCGGGAAGCGATGATCTGGGCGGCGACCGCGCCCTCCAGCCCGGGGATGCCCTCCATGACCGATTGTGGGGCCAGATTGATGTTCACCCGGCCGGGGATTACCTTGCCGGGGAAAACGGTTGCATAATCGAGCAGCTTCGTCAGCGTCTCGCCGAGCGAAGCGGGCTCGTTTGCAAGCGGGCTTTCCAGCCGCGTGGGTTTGATTTTGTCGTCGGACGGGGATGGGGTTTTCGGGGACGGGGTGTTGGTTTTGCTGGTCGACGGAATCTCGATCCGCGCGTCGACGAGGTCCAGGAGCGTTTCGAAGCGGAACTTGGCGGGTGTTTTGAAATCGATTTCCGGCTTCTGCGTGGTCTCGCCGCTGGGGTTGTTTGCGGGTGTGGATGCGTCTTTCTTGTTTCCCTCAAGCGGCCCGAACTGGCGATAGAGAACAATGAAGTCTGCCAGCCGGGGCGGGAAGACTTGCTGGAGTTGCGCGTGCAACTTGCCCAGGTCTTTTTGATTCAGATCGATTCGCTCCTTGCCATCGGGCCGCAGGTTGCGCTCGCCGCTGTAGACCGTTAGCAGCGATGCCCAGGGCAAGGCGTCTTGTGTCTCTTGGGAGTCGCCGGCGGACAATTTTTCTTCTTGCGGCTCGATCGTATAGTTGCAATTGATGTCGGCGCCGAGCAGCAGCGATCGCGTCACGCCCTTGACCAACAGCAGTTCTTCGATGCAGCCGGGCGTGGCGCCGCGGGGCAGATAGGGAACGCCCAGGCCGCGATAGTATTCGGCCTCGGCGCCGTACTGTCGCGGCTGGTCGTCGGCATCGATCCAGTCGAGGATCGAGTCGGCGACCGCTTCTTTCATGCCGGGCAGGCTCAAAAGCGCCTTGCGAGCGGAACCCCGGCGGTGACGCTCCCAATCTGGCAGGACGCCCAGATTCAGCCGCGCCGATTCGTTGGCGATGCCGAAGCGGGCGGCGGTGATTCGGCCGTCCTCGATTTGCGGCGCCAGCACGCTGAAACAGCCGCCCCGCTCGCTACGCGCGTCGCCGACGACCAGCACGCCCCGGAAAAGCTCTTCGCTGTCGGTGACGGCCGGGGAAACCGCCGCGCTGCCGCCGCGACGTCGATCGTTTCTGGATTGCTCGATGAAGGCCGTCACGGCCGCCTCGCCCGAGCCCAGCAGGCATTGGGCTTGCAGCTCTTTGCCGCGGAGGTGGACCGCCTTGTTTTCGGTCGACATTAGCGTCACGAAGCTGAGGCCGGCCAGGCTGATCATGAAAACCACGATCAGCACCACGACCAGAATCATGCCGCTTTGCGGCGAGGCCACACGGCCTAGATGGCCGTGCCACGGTGTGGCGCCCTTTCTTAACGGGCCGTTAGCGGCGGGGCTTGTCCCCGCGTTTTGTTGCGATGCGGCGGCGATCATTGCGGGTTGGTCCTCATCCATTGTTCCGAGGCTTTTTTGTCCTCCAGGGGCTTTTTCGAGGAGGGCGGTGGCAGGGTCGACTGGTCGAGCCGTGGCGTGGCCAGCGGCCGTGGCCGGGCGAGGGCCGCGGCTGTCTGGGCGGCCGGTTTGCGGGGGCCCTTGTGCAGATTGGCCGATGGCAGTTCCACGACCAGGCGATAGGTTTCGTAGTCCGGTGGACCGGTTTGTGCGCGGCGTGCTTGGTTTGCCTCTTGCTCGGCGTGCAAGCGGATTTCGTCGGTTGAGATTTCCAGCCGAACCTCGACGGCGACCGGCAGCGACTTTAGCTTGATGCTGTCCCATTGGCTCCTCCAGCCGGAGCCGTCGAAGTAGCGGAACTCCAGGCCCATCACCTCGGGCACCCAAAGCATTGAGCCGCCGTCGATGCGGGTTTCGAAGTCCATCTCTTCGCGGACCAACCCCAAAAGGGCCTCTTCCATGTGTGCCTCGTCATCGGTGGACATGCCGTGGAGCGATTCCAGTTCATTGATTTCGAGCCTTTTGTTGAAGGTGTAGCAAACCGTTCGCAGTTCGGGCGCTCGGTGGCGGGGCGCGTCTGCCGGAAGCGATTCTCGTCCACGATCGTCGTCCCAGCGGTATGCGGCAAGGCCGACCTCGATCGGTACGATTTGCAAGACGTCGATGCGCAGCTCGTGCCGAGTGCCGAAGAGCCCGAAACGTCGCACGGTGTTTTCTTGCGTGTTTTCTTGCGTGTTTTCTTGCGTGTCCTCTTGCGTATCGTCTTGCGTATCGTCTTGCGTATCGTCTTGCGTGTTTTCATTCGTGTCGTCTTGCGAGGCCGGTGCTTGGGTGCTTTGCAAGCGAGCCCGCGCGGCCGTGTCTTGAATCGCGTTGCCGAGGTCGTCGCACATTTGTTGCAACAGCGAGCGGGCGATTTGGGATTGCTCGGTTTTGGCCCCTCCGCTGGAAAACAGCGAGGTGTAGGTGCCGATCAGGCTCCAGAGGGTTAGCAACAGCGTGGCCGAAAGCACCGAGGCCAAGAGAACTTCGAGGAGAGTGAAGGCACGGCGCGGCCTCTTAGCCGAGCCTCTTGTGGCCGCGGTTTGACTTATTATCCGGACGCGAGCAAGCTCGGCGGCTAATTTGTGATCGTCTAGGTTTATCATGGTGGCACGTCGGCCGACACATCGGGGTGGGATATCCAGCGGACGAGGGTGAACTCGGTGCACTTTTCGTCTTCGTGCAGGTCTTCCTCCACGCGGATCTCCAGCGAGGCCAGCCCCGGGCGTTTGTGCAAGGGCAACACGTCGATGGAAATGATCCAGCCGGGGCAGCCGACGACGGGCCGCCGCTGCAGGGTTTCCACGGGGGTGGCGCCGCTGAGGATTTCGGCCATGGCCGACTGGCAGATAAGCTCGGCGGCGGCCAGCTTTTCGGCCTTTTGGATGTGGTGCCTGCCAATGGTTGCCAGCTCGGTAAGCACGACCACGCAGCCCATCAAAAGCGCGGTGGCCAGAAGGACTTCCATCAAGGAGAAGCCCCGGCGGCGGCACGGAAAAAACCGTCGGTTTGGCGCGTTCATGGCTGCGAACCTCCGGAACCGGGCGAAGGATCGAGCGGCGGTTCTTCTTCAGGATCGTCATGGCCGGCGGAGTGTTCTCGCCGCATCACCCGGCCGATTTTGGCCGTGCCGGTTAGTCCTCGCAGTGTTACGTGGACATAGTATCCGTGCCGGTCGGCCAAGCGGAACCGCCCGCCGCTTACGCGTCCGTTGGGATAAAAGGTAATCGGTTTGGACCACGGCAGTTGGTCGGCCCTGGCGTCGCTGGATAAATCATGGAGTTCGGCCGCGCGGGGATCCTGGAAGATGACGCCATGGGGCAGCTCTTTGATTTCCATCTCGTCGATATCCGTGGCGTCGAGGTACTGCTGGTCGGACTCGGCCCATACGGTTGAATCCAGGGCCGACGAATCCGACGCCAGGACGATTTTCATGCCGGGCCTTGCGACGAATCGCGGGGTGTCCGCCTGGTAGCGGAACTGCAAGACGCCGCCCGACTCGATGGCCTCGACACGCGCGCGGCCCAGTTCGGACTGTAGCCCTTTGGCGGCGCTGCGGAGCCGGCTTTTATACCAGGGCTTTTGCAGCGCCGGCCAACTCATGCCCACGATCACCGCCAGGATGGCCAAGACGACGAGCAGTTCCACGAGGGAGAAAGCTGGGCGGGATGGTTCAGGTTGTGTGGGCTTTGTCATTGTGATTTCTACAATTTGTGGCACGGGCATCCTGCCCGTGAAGGGAACACCACATGGCCCGGATGGCCGTGCCACAAGGCGGAACCTTTCTTAACAGTATGTTAACCGTCCTCGGGGGCGCCGCCGCTGGGCTCTTCGTCGTCTTCGGAGAACTCGCCGTCTTCGCCGACCTTCTTCCAACTGACGATGTCGTCTTCGGTGTCGTCTTCGCCGTCGGGCCCGAAGGACCAGATCTCGGGCGAATCGGCTTTGCCGCGCGTGGGCGGATACTCGTATTGATAGACGTTGCCCCAGGGATCCTCGGGAATATCGTCGGCGTTGAGGTAGGAGCCGTCCCATTTGCTTTTGCCGCTGGTGGTTCTTTCCTCGTCGGCTTCGGGCTCGTCGATGAGGGCGTCGAGTCCCTGTTCGGTTGTGGGGAAGGTGTCCAAGTCCAGGGCGTAGCGTTCCAGGGCGCTTTTGAATCCGCCGATCTGCGTGATCACGGTCTGGATGTTGGCCTTCTTTTTCGAGCCCAGAATTCGCGGGGCCACCAGCCCCGCCAAGAGCACGAGGATGGCCATTACGACCAGGACTTCGACGAGCGTGAAGCCGTCTCTACGTCGCTTGGGTTTTCGGTTGCGTTTCATTTTCGCTTCTCCTTGAAATTAAGTTTTCTTGTTTGTGATGGGTGGTTTCAGGTTTCAGGTTTCAGGTGTAAGTGCCATTCACCTCATACCTCATGCCTCTAACCGAGCGCCGAGCTCATATCAAAGACCGGCAGCAGCAGTGCCACCATTACGAATCCGATTATCAGGCCCATCACCAGGAGCATGACGGGTTCGACCATGCGAACCATCATGTCCAGTTGACGGCTTGTATTTTTATCTATTGTGTCGGCGATGTTGATCAGCACGGCGTCGAGGTTGTTCGATTCTTCGGCCACGCTGATCATGGCCGTCACCGCTCTGGGCAAGAGTCCGCTGGCGGCCAGCGGCTTGGCCAGGGTTTCGCCGGCGGAAATGTTGGCGGCCGACTCGCGGATGGTTTGTGCCAGGATCACGTTGCCGGTCGATTCGCTGCTGATTTCCAACGATTTGAGCAGCGGCACGCCGTTTTCCAAGAGCGTTCCCAGTACGCGGCAAAAACGCGACACGGCCGCACCGAGGAGGATCTTGCCCACCACCGGCAGCTTCAGTTTCCAGCGGTCGACCAACAGCCGCCCGCGGTCGGTTTTTACGGCTCCGCCGGCCCAATAGACGAGCACGGCCAGGGCCACGGCGATTACCGCCCCGAATCGGCCCAGAAAATCGCTGATCCCCAGCAGTATCACGGTGGCCATGGGCAGCCCGCCGCCGTCGCGCTGGAGCCGCTCGAAGAGTTCCGAGAACTTGGGCACGAAGAAGACCACCAGGACGACGGTGACGACCGTGCCCATGGCCGCCAGGAAGGCGGGATACAACATGGCCGCCACGATGCGGCCTTTGAGTTCTTCCTGTAGTTCCAGGAATCCGGCGGTGCGATTCAGGGCGTCTTCGAGGAACGCTCCCTCGGAGCCGGCGCGGACCATGCTCACGGTCAACTCGCCGAAGATTGCGGGATGGTCGGCCATGGCCTCGTCCAGCCCGGCGCCTTCGGCGACTTTATCGCGGAGATCGCAAAGCACCTCGGACAGGGCGGGGTGGGTCGATTGTTTGGCCAGAATTTCCAGCGACTTCAAAAGGGGAACGCCGTTCTTTAAGAGATCGGCCAACTGCGTAAGATTCGAGGCGACCAGGGCGGCCCTTACCTTTTGGCGGGGCTTCCAGAAGGGCCGCGAGGGGGTCGTGTCTTCGACGTGCAGCGGGAAGAGCGACTGCTGGGAGAGGATGTGCAGCGTTTCCTGCTTGCTTCCGGCGGTGATTGTCCCCTGGACATCCCGGCCGTCGGCGCTTCGAGCTGTGTAGTCGAATTGAGGCATTGTCTGGCGGCAGTTAGTTAGTCGGCCTTTGTCACGCGCAGAATTTCGTCGATCGTCGTCTGTCCGTTGCGAACTTTTTCCCAGCCGTTTTGACGCAAGGTGATCATGCCGGCTTCCATGGCGGCGCGTTTGATTATATTGGCGCTGGTTCGCTCTCCGGCCAGACGGCGGATCTCGTCGTTGGCCACGAGCAGTTCGTAAATTCCCACCCGGCCGCTGTAGCCGCTACCGCGACAGTCGCGGCAACCGCGGGGCCGATAGATCCGCTCGTCGCGCTGCAGACATTCGTTCAAGGGGAAGTCGTCGGGCAGTTGGTCGGCCTGAGGGATATAGGCCTCGCGGCACTGGTTGCAAAGGGTCCGCACCAGCCGCTGCGCCATCACGCCCTCGACGGTGCTGGCCACCAGGAAGGGTTCGACGCCCATATCGATCATCCGCATGAATGCCCCGGCGGCGTCGTTGGTGTGCAAAGTGCTGAAAACCACGTGGCCGGTCAAGGAGGCTTGCACGGCGCTTTCGGCCGTCTCCAGGTCGCGGATTTCGCCCACCAGCACGATGTCGGGGTCGTGCCGCAAAATGCTGCGCAGACTGGAGGCGAACGTCAGTCCCACCTTGGTATGCACCTGGATCTGGTTGATGCCCTCCAGCTGATACTCGATGGGGTCTTCGGTGGTGATGATCTTGTTCTCTTCGTTCTTGATCTCGTTCAGCGCGCTGTAGAGCGTGGTGGTTTTGCCCGAACCGGTGGGGCCGGTGACCAAGATGATACCGTGGGGCAAAGTGATCAGCCGCTTGAACTTGCCGTAGGTGCCCGCGTCCATGCCCATGCCTTGCAGCGAAAAAGTCATGCGGTCCTTATCGAGGATACGCATGACGATGCCCTCGCCGTGGAGCATGGGTATTATTGATACGCGGACGTCGACCTCGCGGCCGGAAACCTTGAGCTTGATGCGTCCGTCTTGGGGCAGGCGTTTTTCGGCTATATTCAACCGCGCCATAATCTTCAAGCGGCTGATAATGGCCGCCTGGAAGCGGTTGATCTCGGGCGGAGTGGGCTGCCGCTGCAAGACGCCGTCGATGCGGTAGCGGATCTTCATGCCGGCGGCCTGCGCCTCGAGGTGGATGTCGCTGGCTCGGGCTTCCACGGCCTCTTCGAGAATCTCATTGACCAACCGAACCACCGAGGCCTGCTGGGCCATCTCCGAGGCCTCGGATTGGTCCCAATCGATCTCTTCGAGCATCTCCACGTCGGCATGACGTTTCTCGTCCTGGGCCAGCAGACCGTCGATTACCTGGGCGCCTACGCCCAGGTGGCGTTTGACCAGCTTTGCCAGTTCGTCGGGCAAGGCCACGACGGGGAAAACGCTCAAGCCCGTGGCCGCGCTGACGGCGTCGAAGGCGTGCAGGTCGAAGGGATTGCCGGTGGCAACCACCAGCGAGCCGTCTTCGATGGAAAGGGGAAAGATGCCGTGGCGATGGATCAGCTTCAAAGGGAAGTCGGCCAGCAGGGAAAGGTCGATGTCGGTGGTCGCCAGATCGACCACGTCGAGCCCCAGCGCCTCGCCCACGGCCCCTAGCGCTTCTTCCTCGCTCTGGCATCCCAGTTCGGCGGCCACCAGACGAAGTGAGCCGTCCGTCGATTGAGCCTCACGCGCCAAAGAGATTTGTCGTTGGTCGAGCCTCGGTTTGTCGGGCAGGACTTGCGCTTGCAAGGAAATCATGATCGATTCGGGGGTTGAGACATTGTCGTCGGTATCGCACCAACCGACCGGTCTTTGGGCGGTTGAAGGCGAATCTTCCTTGATTCTTCCGCGACAGCGCTGGTAATCTCCAGGCGACCAGCATTATAAAATAGGTAGGTAGATTTCAGGCAGGACGGCCACGCTATGGGAGGGGGTTGACTTGAGGCCGCATCGCTAAGATAGAATACAGTTTCTTAATATAATTGTACGCGAGATAACTCTCTAGTCAAGAGCGAGATCATAGCCCGTAAACCAAACTATAACCAATTGCACAAAATAATAGGACGCTGGAATATGCATTCTCTCGAATCCGACTATGCAAGGCAGTATTATCGACTCAGCCGACGCACTTCTCGTATATTACCCATTTTTACAGGAGGCCTGCTTATTGCGGGTTATACTCTAGTTATCCTGTTGTCGGTCATCGCCTTTGGCTCAACCGCCCAGGCCGCTGCGGAGCCAAAGGGCAAAGCTGTGGAGCCACACGGCAAGGCTGCGATTACTGCCACCACGCCGGCTCCCACCCCCACCGTAGCGACGGAAATGTCGGCCGCCGACACTTCGGAGACCGAAGCCAATGGCAGGAGCGAACCGACGGAACCGCCCATTTTGGCCAAGATTCTGCGTTATGCCGATAGGCTGGTTCGTCGTTACGACACAAATCGAGATTCGCAATTGCAACAAAGCGAATGGAAGGCGATGCGCGGCGACCCGCGCTTGGCGGATCTTGACGGCGACGGGGTGATAACGCTTGAGGAGATGGCCCGTCGGATTGCCCACTATGGTTACCGTCGCAAGATCCGTTTGATTCCCAAGAGTCTGGAAGTGGCGACGCCCTCGCCGACGCTGTTGCAGCCGATGACTTCGGCCGCCACGGACGAGAAGGTCGGCGAGTCGATGCCCGCCGCAGAGCCGGCTGCCGCGGAGGCGACCTCCAGCGTGAACGATGCTGCCGCGACCAAGCGCGATTTCCGGCCGGGACAACGGTTCTATGTTGCTCCTCGACATCGAGTGCAGGGATTGCCCGGCTGGTTTGTCGACCGCGACACCAACGGCGACCAGCAGCTTAGCATGGCCGAATTCGCGCCCAAGGCGACGCAGTCGGATGTGAAAGCGTTCGCCCGTTATGACGCCAACGGCGACGGAGTTATCACTGCCAAGGAATGCGCGGGCAAGGCTTCTTCGACCGCGTCTCCACCGGCAACCTCGACGGGCGGGCAGAATCCGGGTTCGTGAGATTGTTGAAATGATGTATCACCGCCCGCGACGGCGGCGGCTCATCGATCTTTGCATGGCGGCCTCTAGTGCTTTCTGCACTCGCGAGGCGTTGGCCTTTTGCAGGGAGATGATTTTCAGACCTCGGGCCGATTCGTCGCCGGCGGCAGTGTCCAGGGTTTCGACCAGGTTTTTGATCTGCCCGAACAAGGCCGGGTCGGCCACGACGATTAGCGAGTTGCTCATGCTGTCGACCGAGACGCGCGGCGACCAGCGGCTGGACCTGCCGCCGCTGCCTTGCCTTGTAGTCGGGGAAAGTTGGGCGCGGAACACCTCGCGCACAACCCGCTCCACCCGCGTGGCTTCGGTGTTCTTTAGGGGGATCAAGGTCGGCTGTTTGGCTTGCAGCGATTGGGGCGACTGGGGCGCGTCGAGGATTCGCACCATGCTTTCGATGGTTGCGCGGTCGGCGCGGTTGCCCTTGACCACAATGGCGTTGAGCCTGTCGTCGGCGACGATCATTGTGCGATTCTGATAGCGTTGCCAACGGGGTCTCATATCTCGGAGGACCTGTTGCAATCGTGTGGCGATGCGAACGGCGTCGGTGTTTCGCAAGGGATAAACGCCGATGTTACGCCCGTAGGCGTTTTGTGGAGCCAGGCTGCGCAGCAGCGACTCCATTTGTTCGAGTGCCCGCGGATCGTCGGATTTGACGGTGATGGCGTTTCGCCCGAGGATCAAGAGCACGGGCGTTTTCTGCTCGGTTTTTACATCCACATCAGCCGCTTGCGACTTCGCCCCATCGGTAGTTTCCTCAGTACTCACGCTGACCAGATGAAACGTTACCCCCCCGGCCGGCGCGTTTAGCGCCGACTTATCGTCGGTCTTTTTTTCCGATTTTTTTTCTTCGTTTTTTTTCTTCGCATCACCATCAGCCGCTTGCGGCTTCGCCCCCTCGGGGGTCGCTTCGGTCTTTACAGCATCTTTCGTTCGCGCGTCGGCATCGACAATTTCGATGGGATTGTCGCGGAGCCGCGGCCAGACGCGGCGGATCTCTTCGATCATCGTCCCCGTGTCGCCATGGAAGGGCACAACGCGTATGGTCCGTTGTTGCTGGGGGCCGGGCGTTTTCAAGTTGGTCTCGCCCATCTTGGCCAGCAGTTTGCGGATTTTCTCGTGCTGCTCCTTTGTGGCGCTGACGAAAAGCTGCTGCGAATCCTCGTCGATATCGACAACCGGAGCGGTGGGGTCGTAGCCATAGCCGCCCGAGTCGAAGAGCCGGTCGATGGCCAGGGTGGCGGTCGAAGGGTCGACAACGTCGAGTTGGAAGATCTCCAGCGTCTGCTCTTCGGTCCGCATGCGATCGATGGTCTCGCGGATGATCTGTTGGTGCTTGGGCCGGGCGATGGCCACCAGTTGGTCGCTACGAGAATCGACCGACAGTTGCACTTTGGCGAGGTCCTTTTCCAGCAGTTTATTGAGCACCTCTTCCAGGGCGTGGGAATCGACGTTTTTGAGGGAATAGACCTCGACCTTGGAGGCCACCTCCGAGGATGTGCCCTTTTCCACCTCGTCGATCAGGGCCTTGATCTTCTTATGGTCGCGGGGCGTGGCCAAGGCCATTACGGTTTCGTTTTCATCGTCGAGCGAAAGCTGGATTTCCGGCCGGCGGCGGAAGAAGGTCCGCAGCATGGCGAAAAGTTTGCTGGGATCGGCCGAGGTGATCCGATGGGCCTCGAGCTTCAGCGCCTGCTCGGCGTCGCCTTCCCGGTCGATCTGTTCCACGGCCGCCTTGATCTTCTCGTGGTCATCGGGCCGGGCACTTACGGCCAGCGAGCGGTTTTCCATGTTGACGGCCATTTTCGCGGTGGGCACGAGCCCCGTGAGCACGGTCATGGCCGCGCGGGGATCGGCCGTGCGGAAGTAGTATACGCGCATGAGGGGCGCGCGGGTTTTGGTCATCTGCTCGACGATCTGGGCGATTTTCTTGTGATCGCCGGGGCGAGCCCAAGCGGTCAACTGACGGGGGTCGGCGCCCAGGATCAGCTTAGCCTGGGGCACGGCCGTTCGTAGCGAGGAGAGCGTGGCGGCGAAGCTGCCCGTCTTGAGCGTGTATATTTGTGCGGTGGGCGCGTTTTCGCCCAGTTGGTCTTGGGATAGCTGCTTGACGGCCTCGGCCAGACGCATCTGGTCATCGTCGCTTGCCCAAACGATAAGTTGCCGGGCGTCGGTGCCGACCGCGAAACGGGTGTCGGGAAAGGCTTCCGTGAGAACCCTAATGGCTGCCGTGGCGGTGGTCGATTCCAGCGTGTAGACGACCATCTTGCCCGCTTGCTTTTTGGACATCTCGTCCACGATTTTTTTGATCTTGGCTTGATCGGCGGGCCGCGCCCAGGCGACCAACTGGTTGCGTTCGGCGCCCACGGTGAACAGGGCGTTGGGCACAATCGTGCGCAGGCCGTTGATAACCTGATACGCCGACACGGCTCCCACCTTATAGACCACCGCCACGGCGGCCTCCGTGCCCGACTCGCTTTTGGCGATCTCGTCGATGATCTTCTTGATCTTTTCGTGGTCGGCGGGCCGTGCCCAGGCGATAATTTGACCGGGCTCGGAGCCCACCGTGATGCGCGCCCGCGGGGCCGCGTTCTGCAAAATGGGCAGCAGACTCGCGGCGTTGCCCGACTCCAAGGCGTACACGGCCATGCTCGGCGCCGTTTGGGGGTCTTCCTTGACGGAAAGCTGCGCGATCACCGCCGCGATTTTTTCGTGGTCGGCCGGGCGGGCGCGGGCGATCAGTTGCTGCGGATCGCTGCCGCCGCTGAGAATCGCCTGTGGAACTGTCTCCTGAATGATGGGGGTGGCCACCGCCAGGGTTACTGATTCGAGCGTGTAGGTCTTCAGGATCGGCGCCGTTTGGGGGTCTTCCTTGGTCGAAAGCTGAGCGATCACCGCCGCGATTTTTTCGTGGTCGGCCGAGCGGGCGCGGACGATCAGTTGCTGCGGATCGCTGCCGGCGTTGATCTTGGCTAGCGGGACCGTCTGTTGAATGATGGGGATGGCCACCGCCGGGGTTACGGATTCGAGCGTATAGGTCTCCAGCGTTTCGGCCGGATTTCCCTCGGCCAGTTGATCGACGAGGGTCTTGATTTTTTCATGATCGCTCGGATGTGCCCAAACCACGAGTTGGCGGGCGTCGGCGCCCCGGGTGACAATGGCGTCGGGCACGGCCTGGGCCATCATTTGCATGGCCGTTGCGGGCGGGGTGGATTCGAGCTGATAGACGACCACCTTGGCCTCGCCTTCATCCCTGCCGTCGGTTTGTAATCGTTCGAAGGTTTGCGCGATCCGCTGCTGGTCGGCCGGGCGGGCCCAAACGATTATCTTCCGCGAGTTGGCGCCGATGGCGACCTGTGCCCGGGGGGCGATCGAGCGTAGCATTTGTATCGTGTGCCAGGGGTGAAGGCGTCCCAGGCGGTACGTGGCCACCGTGGGCGCCGTTTTGGCGTCTTCGGCTTCGACCAATTTTTCGACCGCTTGGCGGATCGTCTCTTGATCGTTCGACGAGGCCCAGGCCGAGATTCGACCGCGGTTGGGGTCGGGCACGAGATGGGCCTTGGGAACCAGGCTCCGCACGGAGGCCAAGACCGTTGCCGGATCGCTGTCGCCGGTGGGATAGATCTCCAGCACTTGTTTATGGCCGAGATCTTGCGAGGCTTGCATGGCCGTCAGGGTTTTGGCGATTATCTTGTGGTCCGACTTGCGAGCCCTGGCGATAATCGTGCCGGCGGCGGGGTCGCTGTGGAATTGCACGTCGGGAAGCGTTTGCATCAGCACCGCCAGGGCCACGGCGGGGTTGGTGTCGGGCACGGGATAGACCATCAACTGGTCCTGGGCGTCTTCCGCCGCGCCCGAGTCCATTTGCTCGAGTACCTGCTTGATTTTCTCGTGGTCGTCGGGCGAGCACCACCCCAGCAGCCGCCGGGTGCGGGGGTCGAGCGACAGCCGCGCGTGGGGCAAGAGGCTTTGTAAGGTGGATAAGACCACGGCCGGATCGGCGGAGGCGATCGTGTAGCTCAGGAAACGGTGCTTGCGGTCGTGGGGCACGTCGAGTTTTAGTTGCGAGATGATGTCGGCCAGCAAGACGTGTTGGGTGGGCTTGGCCCAGATCGACAACACGCCCGGCTCGGCGTCGGCCACCACGGTAAGGCCCGGCATCTCGGCCGTAAGCATCGGCAAAATGGCGTTGAAGCGCGCCTTCTCGGTCGCGGTGACCGAATATGTCGCCAGTTTTTTCGGCTCGCCGATGGGCATGGTCTCTTCGATGCGGGCGATGGTGGATTTGAGGGCCTTGTGGTTTTCCTCGCTGGCAATCACCATCAGCCGCTTGCCGTCGAGTGTGATTTGTGCTTCGGGATAGAGTCGAGTGAGGCCGGTTATCAGGCTCGGCGGCGGCATCCGCATGAGTTCGTGGAACCGCAGCACGGGCGACGACGGTCCGCTTTGCGTGGATTCCAGCCGCTCGATGGTGCGGCGGATGGTTGCCTGGTCCTCGGGCACGGCCAGGGCGATGATGCTTCGGGTGGGCGCGTCGATCGACAGCTTGGCATGGGGCACGATGGTTTGCAGCAAGCCCAGAGCCGTTGCGGGATCTGCCTTGTGTAGTTTGTAGATCTCCAGTTTGCGTGTATTTTCCCAGAGCTTGCCGTCTTGCAGCCGGCCGACCGCGTTCTGCAAGAGCTTGTGGTCGGCATCGGTGGCCCAGGCCAAGAGTCGGTTGGTTCTGGGATCGATTGAGAGCTTGGCGGCGGGCAGCAGCGGGCCGAGCGTGGCCAGCAGTGATGTGGCGTCGGCCGCGTCAATCGTGTAGGTCTCGAAGCGGGACGTTTCCAGCGGCACGTTTTCCGCGAGCCGTTTCAGGGCGGCGGCGACCTTGGTGTGGTCGGCCGCGTTGGCCACCACCATCAGGCGTTTGCCGCCGGCTTCGAGCGAGATCTTGGCTTTTGGCGTCAACTGCTGCAATCCGGCGATCAGGCTCGGCGGGGGCGACTGATCCAGCGGATAGAAAAGCAACTGCGCGGCAGCCGCGCCCTGTTGATCGGATCGCAACTGATCGAGCGTCGCCCGAATGGTCTTCTGGTCGGAGATTGCACCCAGGACCACGAGGTTTTGTGTCTGCTGGTCGAAGCTCAGTTCGGCGCGGGGCGTCAAGGTTCGCAGCAGTTCCATCGTCGATGCCGGCGTCAGGTCGTCGAGTCGGTAGACCTGCAACTGCCGGTTGGCGAGCGTTGCCGAATCGCCTTGCAACTCGGCCAGCGTTGTGCGGATGGCCGCCTGTTGGCTGGGCCCGGCGATGGCGATCAGACTGCGGCTGTCGGCGTCGACGGCGAACTGCACCTCGGGCAAAAGCTTGCCCAGCAAGGCCATGGCGTCGGCCGGATCGACGCTGCTGAGGCGGTGGACTTCGATCTGCAGCGTATCGCCCGGCGACGATCCGGGTCGCAGTTTTTCGAGCGTGGCGGTGATCGTGGCGTGCTGCTGGGGCGTTGCCCACACGACCAGCTTGGCGGTCTTGTAGTCGGCGGTGATGCGAGCTTGGGGTACGAGAACTCGTAGCGTTTCCAGAAGCCGGCCGCCGCGGCGGCCACCTTCCGTTCCGCCGCGTCTTGCAAAGTCGCTTTTGTTCAGACGATAGACCTCGAGCCGCAGCCGCTTTTCGGGCGGGTTGTTGGCCTGCATTTGTTCGAGTACCGATTTCACCACGGCCTGGTGAGCCGGCACGGCGAAAACGTTGATCTGCGCGGCCTTGGCGTCGAGCACGATCTTGGCCTCGGGCAAAAGCGATGTGAGCACTTCCACGGCTACCTGCGGTTCGGCCGACTCGACCGGGTAAACAACCAGCGCGGGAGGCTGCGGCTTGGGCTTCTTTGGCTGCGGTTCGGGTATCGACTCGATCATCGCCGCCACCGCCTGTAAAATGCCGGCCGTGTCGGTGACCAGAAGCTGTTTGGTCTTGGGCAGGGGGATGCACTTTCCATGGGGCCCCAACAAGGGAGCGATCTCCTTGTCGACTTCCTCGACGTTGCGGTTACCCAAAGGCAAAAGCACGCTGACAATTTCGAACCGTCCGCGTTTGCTCAAGTCGTCGACGCTTACTCGCGGGGCCATGCCTTCGGGTATGCCGTCTTGAAGGTTGACGACCATCAACATGCGGTCGCGGCGGATGAGCGTATAGCCTTTGGTTAAGAGCACGCCGTTGAGCAAGTCGATGGCTTCGGTGGGGGTGTACTCCTTGGCGTCGGTGTAGTTGAAAGTGCCGGGCACGGGCGCGTCGAGCACCAAGGCTAGATCGGCCTGCTTGGCAAACCAGTCCAACACGTCGGCCCATGCCTGGAAACGGAAATTGAATCGCAGCCGCGGCTCTTTTTCCAACTCAGCCGCTGGCGGCTTCGCGGCAGGTGGTTTTTCAGCCGCCGGCGTAACGGCCGGTGGCGGTGTTGCCACCTCCGGTTGGGCTTGCTTATCCGCTGCCGCTTGGGATGGGGCCGGTTGATCGGCCGTCTGGTTATCGGCCGTCTGGGCCACGGAAAACGACGCCACGACAAGGCAAAAAAACAGTGACAGAGACACAACAATCGGGCGGGACAAATTCATCTGCGGCACGGCTGGCGTGAAAGAACACACGGAACCTACTCCGGGGGGAGGAATATACGGGGTGGGACTTACCTAGAGACTACACCAACGAGCGGAGAGAGTAAAGATTTTACGGCCGATTTCAGCTCGCCAAATGCATAATGCGCGGACTTTTCCACCCGACAGCGGGGGGGGTGACTCGCTTACCTGGCCTGGAAGTCACAAATAGCGATATCAACTAATCAAATGTGTCACCCAGATCGGCATCGCTGCCGCTGGCGTCGTGGGGCGGATTTTCGGACTTTTCGCCCGGTTTCTCAGGCGGTTTTTCCGCCGGTCGGGGGGGTTGCGGCTTGGCGTTGCGGCTTTCGGCCCGGGCTTGGCTCATCTCCAGGGCGATTTTTTCGATCGCGCCCGGGTCGAGAAACTTGTCCAGCAGTTTTCTGGTATCTGCGAAGAGGGTGTCGATTTTCTTTTTTACCCAGGTGTCTTTTACCGCGACTTTTTCCTGTTGTCGGTCCAGCGTGCGGAGCAATTCCGCGCGGGTTTGCAGCGAGCGAAGTTCGTTGACGCAGGCCTGGGCTTTTTCCCAATCGGCCGCGGCACTGTGTCTTCGCGCGCGGACGATGAGCACCTCGCGGCGGGTAACGATATCGATGAGTTCTTCCTGCATTCCGGTGACAAACCCTTCCATTTCAAGTCGTTCGTCGACGCCGGGGACTTCGGCCGCGAGGCTCGCGCTCAAGCCGGGCACGACGGGCAACCTCGCCAGCAGAACGCCGCCGCGTTTGACGACGAGGATTCGCAAGGGGCTTTCGATGGCCGGAATATTGACGGTTCCTTTTCCGTCGGTTCGGCCCAGGGGAGTTGTTTTTTTCGAATCGGGCAATCGGGCCAGTACGTCGTATCCGCAAAGGAGCTGCTTGGGTTCGACGCGCGCCTTGAGGGTCAGCCGCGTGGATTGTCCCGCTGGACGAACGGCCAGGGCCAACTGTTCGACGCGACCGCGGCGGCGGCCGGAGAGGGGGCTGTGCATTGCCGAATGCAACTTGCAATGGAACCCCCGTTCTTCGATCTTGTCGACCACCATAAACGTCCAAGGTACCTCGACCACGCGGCGGAGCTTGCCTTCGCGGTCCAGGTAGCGGACCATGGGGCGAAAGACGTCGCCCGCGGCGAGGGACTTGAGCTTGGCGTCTCGCATGGAAAGACCGCCCCCGCGAAGCCGCAGATTAACGTCTTTGCCTTTGGACGTTGTGATACGCGCCAAAGGCGCGAAGGCCTGCCAGACGGCATCGAAAGAGGCGTCGCAAAGTTTTGCGGATTGCCAGACGGGCTGCTCGGCCACGGAGCCGAAGACTTGCGTGCGGACGTCGAACTCGCGGGCCGCCACACGATAGCCCGCCGGGCCGGTCGTTACGGCCAGGAGCATGATCTTGTCGAATTCCCCGCGGCCTTCGCCCAGCAGTTCGGCGGTGACGGCGCCGATGCCGTCGATGATCTGGTGCCGCAATCGCGGCGAAACCGCTTCGGTGGAGACGTCCCAGGCGGCTCCAATCACAGTTTCGAAACGGCTCAGCAGCGCGTTCTGCAGATCGGATTGCAGTCGCGAGTCGAGTTCGGCCGTGGGTCGCACGGCCACGATCAGCCGAATCCGGTAGGGTGTCAGTTCCCAAACCGATTGCGCCGGCGCCGCCGAGGCCAAGGCGGCCACAAGCAAAATCGCGCACAGGCGGCAGTTATTCGTAAGTTTAAGTTTTTGTATCATTTCAGTTTTTCGTAGGGTGCGTCCGCGACGCACCATGGAATCGCCGGTGCGTCACGGACGCACCCTACATGTTATTTCTCCGGCGAAGTATCGACAACGTGCCATTGCTCGACGTTCTGATAAAGCAAGACGGGCCCTTGGCCGATGCCTTCGAGGCTTTGGCTATGCGCGAAATGATCGGTAAGTTGCCACAGGGGAATCACCGCCACGTCGTTGTGGGCGATTCGATGGATTTGCCGCAGTTTGCCGCGAACCTGCCGCCAATCGGTTGCACGAGCGAGTTGCTCCAGCGCCAGGCGCATATACGGACTGGCGCCGCGGGCCGGGCCGTTTTCGCCCAACAGTTCCCGGGCCCCGACGATCGGATCCCAGATGGGCAGTTCGGCGTAGAGCAGGTCGGCGTCTTGCGGAACCCGCTCGACGCCGCCGGGCGGGAGTTCTCGCAAGGTGATCTCGATTCCCACCTGATCGAGTTGCCGCTTGATATGCGAACAGGCAACCCGGGCGATCTCGTTGGGCGGATGGGCCAGCAGCAGTCGTGCTATGGTTTTTTTGGTGTCTGTTTTTTTCTTATCTTTTTCCAAGGCTTTTTTATCGGCGTTTTTCTCTTTGCCGGCGGCGGCCGCTTTTTTGGCTTTTGCGGCGGCCAGCATATCGACGGCCACGCCGGCCAGGGCGATCGCCAGATGCGGCTCGTAGGGGCGTGGTTCGACGGTCGCATCGTAGGCGTAGCCCAGCGTGTCGTCGTATGATTCGCCTTGCAAAAACGGCCCACTGATGAGGCCGGAACCGGCTACTTCTTTACCGCCCAGAAGATGATCGAGGATTGCAGGGCGGTTGATTCCGTAGATCAGCGAGCGGCGGAAGATCCGCTGCGAAAGCAGCGGTTTTTGCACGTTGGGGATCAGGCAGTGAAGCAAGGGGATGGCGTAGGGCCGCACCACGACGCCGGTCATGGAGCGGACCTTGTTCAAATCCCAGGGGTTAACGCGGTCGATCAGCTTGATCCGCCCGTCGCCCAGGGCACGCACCATCTCGCGGTCGTTTTGGAAGACGCGCTCGACAATTTCCTTGGGCTGGTTATTTCCCGCGGCAAAATAGTTTTTGTTGGCCACGAAGACGACTTCGTCTTTCTGCCGGGCGACGACGCCGTAGGGACCGTTGCAGAGGTTGAGGCGTTGGGGCAAAGCTCGGCCGGTCGAATACGGCGGCAGCACGGTTTGCAGCAGGGCGTTGGGACGCACGTGCGCGCGGGTGAGGTCGATCCGGACTCGATAAACGTCGGTGACCGACACGCTGTCCAAAAGTTCCGCCCAGGTGGGCGAGTAGGACGTGTCGGCGGGGTCGGCCATGGCCAAAAGCCGCCGGGCCACGTCGGCGCCGGTGAGCGTGCCGGCCCGCTGGGGCGGGAACGAGTTTTTCGCCCCCGCCACGGCTTGGGACCAGTGGATTTGCGGTTTGAGCAGCAGCGTTATGCTGTGGTCCAGTTCGGAGATTTCCATTTCTCCCACCGGGCAGCGATAGATTCCGCCTTCGGGGCCCGTTCCTTCGTACTCGGTCAAGGTTCGATTGAAGAGCCGTCGGCAGCGACGAGTGGCCCAATCGGCGCTAAGGCCGCCGCCACTAAGGCTGGCAGGCCGTTGATAAAGTCCGATTTGGGTGCCACTGCTGGCTTGTCCAGCAGTGTTTTCCGGGAGTTTCTTCCCTTCACTGCTGGACAAGCCAGCAGTGGCACCCTTTTTCAACGGCCTGCTAAGTTGTCCAACGGCGGTGGGCGTATTCACTCCCACGACGATTCGCGGATACTTTTTGTTGATCGCGGCGATGTGTTCCTTTGCGCCGGGCAAGTCGGGCCAGATCCGCGCGATTTGCCGCCCGCCACGGTCGGCCTTGCGGAAGTCGCCGGCCGCAAACGCCTGGCGGCTGGCCGCCAGCAGGGCTTGGGCCTCGGCTTTGAGCCGCCCGTTCCACTTCAACACCGTTGCCTGCTGTGGGAAGCGTTTTGCCAAGGCGGCGACGAGCGTTCGTGCCGAGGCGTAATCTTTTTTGGCCACATATTGCTCGACGAGTTTGTCCGTGGCGATGCCCAACGCGGCGGCCACCTGGGGATGCTGGGGATTGAGGCGGTGCAACTCGCGGAGCATGGCCAGAGCACCGCGATATTGCCGTTTGGTTTGTTTCAGGCGGGCCTCACGATAGAGGTAGTCCTGCAGCGCGGCGTCGAGGCCCGGCAAAGTGGGATCGCTCGTTTTCAGATAGGTCAAATAGTCGAAGGCCGCTTCGCGGTTACCCTCTTGCATCAGTTCCACGGCCTTCTTCAGTATCAACTGCTCGAAGAGGTCGATCTTGGCGACGGCGCCCCAACGCAGTTTGTAGAGCGATTCGGGATCGTCCCAGAGCCGCACCTCCAGCTTGCGGGAACGGCGGGGGTCCTTGGGCAGGCGGCGATTGGGCAGTTGCAGCGGTTCGACCTTGAGCACCTTGTTCTTGTTGGCCGCGGTGAGAGTGATCAGGTCGTAGGGTTCCTGCTCGTACAAGGGGCCCAAGTCGACCGGCGGTTCTTCGGCCGCGCCGGTCTTTTCGACAGTTTCGACCGTTTTGGCCACGTCTTGGGACAGTGCGACGGACGAGCCCGTGGGCGCGACAAAGATCAGAGCCGGCAGCAAGGCGAAGCCGCAAGCGGCGTTTATGGAGCAGTTGAATATGTACATGTGCATGACGGCTATTTAGGTTGATCGACAAGGTAGAGTGTACCGTCGTGGCCCGAGAGCAGCAGCCCCTCGCCCAAGAGCACCGCTCCGGCAGCCAACGGGTATCCGCTTTCCAGTTTGGCCAGTTCCTTACCCGAGGCGGCCTCCACGCGCCAGACGACTCCCGTGATCGAGGCGAAGATGAAATCGTCGCCCACATCCAGCGGTTTACCGGCCAACGGTCCGTAGAGCAAGGCAATCTTCCAAAGCTCTTTGCCCGTAGCGTCGAAGCACAGCAGCTTGTCGTCGTCGGTGCCCAGCAGCAAACGGCCGCCCACCGCCGTGGGGCCCCAAACACACTTGCCATCGATGGGCCTCGGCACCCCGGTCACAAGCCCCGGCAGGGCGATCGGCCGCAGGGAATTGTTCTCGTCAACGGCAAAGGCCGTCTGGCCGATAACCGCCAGGGGTGAAAGCAGACGGGCGTCGAGTTCCACCTGGTTAAAGGCGGCCAGATGCGGCTTGGGCTGTTGCTTCACGCCCAGCCGATAGAGCATGCGGCGGCCATCGTAGAGCAGAACGAATTGATCGCCGACGGCGACCGGGTCCCGCCAGTCGGGCCGATTGTCGCCGCCCAGCTTCGGTTGGAACGGTTCCAGCAGTGGGCCGCCGCCGCGGGGGTCGAGATTCAACACCTGTCCGACCGTGCAGGGCACGAGCAGCCCCTCGCCGAAAGCGACCGGCCGCGCGGCCATCGCTTCGGGCAGGACCATGGGTCGGAATTTTATGGGTCTGGCCTGGGGATCGAAAACGGCCATTTGCTCGCTTCCGCGGCCCGTGTAGAGGGCCAGCAAACCGCCGCTTGTGCGGACGACCGCGTCGACCGGGCGTTGGATTTCCTTGGGCTTGAGGGCAACCAGCGGCTTGTCCACGACGGATTGTCCCGGCCGGCTCGGTTTCGCTGCGGATAGTTTCGCTACGGGTACTTCCACGATGCTGCCCAGGGCGGTGACGAGCGTGACCTTCGCGGCGTCCGGTTCGACGGTCGGCTCGGTGGCCGGGCCGACGGCCAGATGTGTTTCCCAGAAGATGTCGTGCCGGTCCATGCCGATCGCCGAAACGATCACGCCCGGCAGGCCGAACCTGCGGCGGGCGCTGAAGATACAGCCGCCCGCGGCGGTCAATGGTTGCAGGAAGGCGCTATCCTTGCAAGTGCTCCATTTCGTCTTCAGGGTGTTCAACGACGATTGGATCTCGAATTTCGTGAGATGATCGTCGGCCACCCAGAACTGCTCGTTTATCAGCAGGGGATAGCGAATCAGGTTGGCCTTAGCGCCGGACTGCGACTGGCCGATTTTTTCCAGCGGCCGGGCGGCGTTGGCGGCGCTTATCCGCAAGGCGTAGAGGCGGCCCTTGTCGGTGCTCACCAACATCCGCGCGCCGGAGACCACCGGGGCCGTGTCCACGTGGCCCTCGAGTTCGACTTCCTGGATGGGAATGGGGGCCGGCGTTTTGTCTTTCGGTTCCAGCGAAAGCACCCGCAGGAAGACACTGTCGGCGCCGCGATTCTCGGCCACCACCAGATAATTACCGATAATCACCGGGGCGACCGAAATGCTGCCGGACTCGTGGCCCAAGTAGAGCACCCGCTGGCACTTGCCGTCGGTCGACGAGAGGACGTAGAGGTTCGAATGGTCGGCAAGCTGATAGATGCGCGAACGCTTCGAATCGACCACCGGCGAGATATTGAGCTTCTGCGGCAACTGGGTGTAGCCGCTGGAGTCGCCCGAGGCCAGGTCGATATTTATCAGCCGGCCCGACACGGTGGCGATCAACGCCCGCGCGGTGTCGATAACCGGCCGGGCGTCGAACCGCTCGCCGATCTCCTGTCGCCAGCGGGTCTTGCCCGAAGCGGCTTCGACTCGGAGCAGCGCTTGCGAATTCACGTCGACCAACAGCGCGTCGCCGCCGGGCCGCTTGGATACCGGTATGGGTGGGAAATCGGGACGCTGGGCGTTGGTGTTGTAGCCCACGTGGCGTCGCCAAAGTACGGTGCCCCCGGCGGCGTCGAGACCGTAGACCGCGCCTTCGGCGGCCACGAACACAACCTCGCCCTTGACTCCCTCGACCTTCTTATGCAACGTTCGCTGGGCGATACACACGGCCGGCCGGCCGGCGGCCGGCGTCTGCTCGCTTTGCGCCTTTTTCTCTTCGGCCACGAACTTCACGGCCGTTTTCTCGGCCTGGGTAACACCCAACACGGCCTTGCGCAGATCTTCGTTGTCCAGCAGACCGGGGTATTCCTTCAACAGCACCCTGCGAATCGCGTAGGCTTGTGGCGTTTTGCCGTCCTCGACGGCCTTGCCCATGGCCGCCACGGCCTTGGCCAATTCGTCGTCGCGGTCGATCCGCCGCACGGTCATGGCCAGCGAGGAGTTGA
>SDBV01001535.1_pt1 | contig 34831 bp, 27 predicted proteins | sample 2277081 | NCBI WGS metagenome assembly SDBV01 (sample SAMN10402039, study PRJNA504765) | marine sediment metagenome | isolation source: marine sediment core GS10_PC15, 223 cmbsf | place: Arctic Ocean: Southern Knipovich Ridge | collected 2010 | reverse complement strand
TCCGCGTAAGATCACTGCCGTCGCCAAATCCCTCGGAGTCACCGAAGATACCTACGTCGATTTCCGCGTCGCCCTAAAGCAGCTTAGCCGACAAAACAAGGTCGACCTGTCGGGCCGAATACTATCATTACCATCTATGCCGCAACGAGTTACAGGCACTTTCCGCGGCAACCCAAAGGGTTTTGGATTTGTCATCCCGGACGACCCAAACGCTGACGGCGACCTCTTCATACCGCCCGACCATGCCGCAGACCTCGTCAGCGGTGATAAGGTCATCGCCCGCTCGTTAAAAAAAGGTTCCCGCCAGGGACGTACCCGCTATGAAGGCATCATCCTCGAGATCACCGAACGCGCCGACGCGCAGATCGTCGGAACCTTAAAACGCATCGGCGGCGATTGGATCGTAATCCCTGATGGCAAAAGGGCTTCCAGCCGAGTCGTCGTAGATGACGTAACCGCCAAAGAGGCAAAAGAAGATGACAAAGTCGTCGTCGAAATAATCACCTATCCATCCGAAGGCCAGATGGCACGCGGGGTGATAACTGAGGTTCTCGGCAAAGCCGGTCTCTACGAAGCCGAAACCCTCTCGGTTTGCAGACAGTTCCATCTGCCGGACGCTTTCCCCAGATCATGTACCGAACAGGCGCGGGCCGCATCGGAGGGCTTTGACCCTGCCAACGCCGCCGGCAGGGATGACGTCACCGCTGACACGATCATCACCATCGATCCGCCCGACGCTAAGGATTTTGACGATGCGATAAGCCTTAAAAAGAACAAAGACGGCAACTGGGTCCTGGGCGTACACATCGCCGACGTCAGCACGTTTATCCCGATGGACTCGCCGCTGGACAAAGAGGCGCAGGACCGCGGCAACAGCACATACCTTCCTAAGAAGGTCATCCCGATGCTGCCGGAGATACTTAGCAACGGTATCTGCTCGCTTCAGCCGGGGCAGCTTCGGTTTGCGAAAACCGCGTACATAACATACGACAAAAAAGGTCACGTCCTCGGCGCAGAGTTTGCCAACAGCATTATAAAGTCAAAGGCACGATTAACCTACACGCAAGCCGACGACATACTACATGGCAAGGCAGCCGATTTCCCGGGCGATGTTGTTGCACTTATAAAGGACATGGATACGCTTGCGCGAGCGATCGAGAACCGCCGGATCAAGAACGGGATGCTGCATCTGGACCTACTTGAGACCGAGCTGATATATGACGACGAGGGTAAGGTCATCGATGCCGAGCTGGCGGACGATTGCTATCCGCATACGATCATCGAGATGTTTATGGTCGAGGCCAACGAAGCCGTCGCTTCGCTGCTGGACAGGTTTACGGTTCCGTTTATGCGCCGCGTACATCCGGACCCGGAGCTAAAGAGCCTGAAACAGCTTTATGGATTCGTGAAGATATGCGGGTACAAGATACCGCGAACTCTCGACAGAAAAGTGATACAGGATCTGTTGGAATCGGTAAAGGGGACGCAGCACTCGTTCGCGGTTAATCGGTTTATCCTGCGGAGCCTGCAGCGGGCAGAGTACGCACCGCTGCATATAGGCCACTTTGCGCTGGCTTCAAGCCATTATTGTCATTTTACAAGCCCGATACGGCGGTACGCCGATCTGCTTATTCATCGGCTGTTGCAGTGTTATGTGCATGGCAAGCTGAACAAGATCGGCCTGGAAGAGGTTTTGCCGGATACGCATCTAAACGAGATTGGCAAACATATTACGTTTACCGAGCAAAACTCCACTGACGCCGAGCGCGATCTAAAAAGTGCGCTTATATTGCAGATGCTTAGCGAACGCATTGGCGAAGAGCTTAACTGTGTTGTGTCCGGGCTTACGAGCTTTGGGATCTTTGTGCAGTGCCAGAAGTTCGGTATCGAAGGGCTGATAGAGTTTGGCGACCTTGGCATGGACGAGTGGAAGTATAACGATAAGGCACAAGCGGTGGTCGGTGTTCACTCGGGCAAGAGCGTTCATCTTGGTCAGCCGATGAAGGTAAAGATCGCAGCGGTGAACGTTCCATCAAGACAGCTTAACCTGGCGCCATCGGAACCGCTGGTAAATGCAAGAACAAAATTCAACTCCGTTAAGGGCCGTAAGAAAGCAAAGAAGAGCAAGTACAAACGACGGAAACTAAGGCAACGCTAGAGCCTTGAATTTATTATTTATTAATGATTATTTATTATTGGCATTGATTTGCATCTCGAAATGCCAGTTATTTGTCGTCAGTGATCACGTGTAGGATGAACATCTGTCTGGTTTTATTTTTCGCGATGCCTGGGATAAGTATCTTATCGTTAGTACGGTTCCATCGCGGTGCGGGGTCGATACGGATATTCCCGCCGTACCCGCCTTTATCGATGCCTTGGCTGCGAACAAATGCACCGTCACTGCGTCGGTATACGGTGTAATAGTTTTTATTTTCCTTCTTATAGCCGTTTACAAACCAGTTGCCGTCTGGTGAAAGCGAAATATCGCCCTCCGGCCTTGGGAACATCTCAGGTGTGCCGATCTGTCCGACGATCTTTTGCTTTTCGACGTCGTAGAGAGCTTGTTTGTCACCATCTCTGCCGATGAGGATATTGTTTTCGTCCCATTCCGGATGGCCGCCGATAAATTTTTTGTGGAGGATCAGGCCAGTGCCGTCTGCGTTTATCGAACACGGCGTGTTGACCCTGTCGCCTTTGTTTTTCATTGTTTTACTCCATCCGCCCCGTACGAAGAAGTAAACACGATCGCTGTCGCGGTTCCAAAGCGTGTGGTTGATGAACAAGCCTGTGTGATCTAATTTTGGTTTGCGTTTTTTTAACTCCTCTTCGAGCCGGCGGTAAGAGACGAGCAATCGCTTTTTACCGGTTTTAATATCTACAACAAATATTCCGTCGTTGTCCGGTGCAATTTCATCTTTGGACCAATCAAGTGCTTCGGGGTAACCGGTTACCAGCCGAAGCCGAGCCAAACGGCCGTAGTTTATGGCAAGAAAGGCCGAGCCGTCGGCAGCAACTCCGCCGTTGCCAATGGGCGTATCGTCAAACTTGTACTCGCGCACACGTTTTTTCTTTTCAATATCATACAGTACGGTAAACACCTTGCCCGTCTTGAGATCCCGGTCATTAAAGAAAAACTGCGTCTTTGGCTTTAGCGGATTCCAATAGAACATGGTTCCTTGCTGCGGGTTCCAGGCATGAGATTTATCCAGCCGAACGATCTTGTTGCCATTTTCAGTATCAACAAGTATCACAGTAGCAAACTCCTGGGGTGTGGGCAAACGATCTATCCTGTCGATCTCGAGGCCGAGGACATACCTGCCGTCGGCATTCCACGGAACAGTCCGGCACTGACCGATATAACCAAAGAAATGATGCTTTTCGCCGGTAGTAAGCTGCTCGATCCTCAATCCGGTAAAGGCACCCTTTTGGGCAGAACATCCAGAGCAAACAAACACAACAATCAATGTAACAATCAACACGTTTTTCATTTTCATGGTATCCTATTCGTTTTATTCCTTAGGGCTAAGCTGCAAAGATCGCAACTGCCTTACAGATGTTATTGTGAGCTAATGTATATCGGTGGTCAAGTAAAATACTTAGGAGATATTTGCTTATTGTATTGTTTAGTGATATGATGTTCATGTTGTATAGGAAATTGACAAGCAAAGCGAAAGGAATGAATTATGTTTAGTAAACGTTTACATTGTAACGTCAAGTTGTCAGTAATTTGTATAGTTCTATCACTTTTAATAGTCGGTAAGGCAGTGGCTGGTCATCCTAATATACTGCTGATCACCGCCGACGATATGAATTGGGATTCTGTCGGGGTTTACGGGTGTCCGGTAGAGGCGACGACCCCCAATATTGATAAGCTGGCTTCGGAGGGGATCATGTTTGACTATGGCTATATTCAGATCGCTATTTGCACGCCGTCGCGTCAGGTGATGCTTTCCGGGAGTCACAGTCACCAGACGATGACACGGTGCTTTACGGAACTGGAACGTGTCGGGCCGGCGCTTCCTGATGTGCTCAAGAAACACGGCTACCATATCGCAAACATCAACAAAAAACAAGGTCGCTACGAGTGGGACACGGCCATCGGCGAGTCGGAGTCGGGTTTTGGCAGAGACATTCCCTTCCACTACGAAGCGGTACGCGGCATCATCAAGAAGGCACGGAAGAAGCCCTGGTTTATCATGGCCAACTTCAACGATCCTCACCGCCCGTTCCATGGATCGGTTGCGGAAAAAAAACATAAAAAGATCAAAAAGGATATTATCAGCACACCCAGCCGGATTTACAGCCCGGATGAGATCAGTGTGCCGGGATTTTTGCCGGACCTTCCGGATGTTCGGATGGAAATGGCACAATACTATTCGTCGGTGCGTCGGTGCGATGACGGAGTAGGGGCGATCCTGAAGGCACTTGAAGAGAGCGGGCAATCAAAGAATACCATTGTAATGTTTTTATCCGATAATGGTATTTCGATTCCCTTTGCAAAGATGAACTGTTATCAAACGAGCCTTCGTGTTCCATTTATTATGCGATATCCGGGTCGCATTAAGGCCGGCGACCGCGACAAGATCAATATGGTCAGTGCGGTTGATATTGCACCTACCCTGCTTAAACTGGCAGGGCTTGAGGTGCCGAAGACGATGGCAGGGCGGTCTTTCGTTCCTTTGCTGAAACAACAGCCGCAGGACGGGCGCGATCATGTTGTCGGCTACTACTACAGAAATCTGCGCCAAACCAAAATGTATCCGGAATTCGCGATCCACATGCGCGACTGGGTTTACATCTATAATCCCTGGGTGGACGGAAAGATCGAAGTGCACAACTCTGACTATACGAACAGCCCGTCGATACTGGCAATGTGGAAAACTGCCGAGACATCTCCGTCGATCAAAAAGAGGAGCGATTTTCATAAGTACAGGATCATCGAAGAACTTTACAACGTTCGCCAGGACCCGCATTCCTACATCAATCTGGCAAACGATCCGGAATTCCGTGCGCGTCTTGCGAACATGCGGAAGCTGCTGCTCGACTGGATGGAAGAAACCGACCACCCTGCTACTGAGCTGATGAAAGATCCGCATAATAAAAAACTCATTGCCGAATATATGACCTGGGAATATAAAAACGCGGTCAAACAAGTTGAGGAAGTGAAACGAAGAAAAAAGCGATAGACGGTTGCGATTAATTACTGCACCTAAGGCATCTACGACTTTCGCAGATAATAAACAGTTGAAACCGTAACAATTTTTTTCCGCCGCAGAGGGCAGATGCTTACCTTGGGCATAAATTGCATCTGATCCGGCTCTAACTCATTTTTTGACTGCTTCAAGGAAAACGCCCCATTTGACATTCGTCTGTCTGGTGATCTTGAAACCCTCAAGTTGCGTAGCGATGTTATCCCTGGTAAAAAGCGGAGGATTAAAAAAACCTTTTCCAACGCCAAAAACGTTTATAATCAAGTCCCAGAACCACCCGTCTCCTTTGACATAAGAACTGGCAACAAGTGTTCCATCTTTTTTAATAACTCGTTTCATCTCTTCTGTTGCACGCTGCTTATCCGGAAACGCATGCAACCCGGCCATCGACAGCACAATATCGGCAACGCCATCTGTCAGCGGTAGGTTGGCAACGTCGGCTCTTACAAGGAAAACGTTGGTCAGGCCCTTTTGCGCAAATCGCTCCTTAGCAATTTGCAGCATACCCATTGAATAATCGACTGCAATGATAGTTGCGTTTGGGTAATTGGCATATAGCGAATCAGTAAACACTCCCGTTCCTACCGGCACATCGAGCAGAACTCCATCAAACTTAGAAGGCATATAAGACTGTATGATTTTGGCGTAATCATCATCTTTTCCATCTCGCCAGAAAAGTAGACTGAATAGCTTCATTGATATGCTCGAAGAGGTAATATATGCATCATAACCCGGTGCAAACTTATCATAAGCTTTAGTGATGCGGTCAACCGCTTGCGGACAGAAATCGACAACCCCATCGATGACAGGATAGGTTATGTCAGAGTTCTCTACATACACGAGCGAGTCGGCGTCATTGAATCTCAGCTTGTTACCCGTCTTCGGACATCTAAGAATTTCCGTTATTTCCATGGCTTATCTCGTTTTTTTCTACATCAACGTGTTTGCGTAGTAGTTGTTTGTTATTTTCATATTCTTTGCGTCGTAGTATAGTTTTGACTGTGTTCGTTTGGCGAGGTTTCCCAGCAGGACGAATTCTGTTAATCGAGCTGAATATGCAAAGTCAGCGTTTGCTTTTCGTCCTTGCTTAATAGCATTAACCCATTCCATTTCGTGTGAGGTCCTTATGCGAGGTAAGGTTTTTTTCGGTTGCTTATAAGCTTTCATCTTTGTTTCCGGGACGATTCGCGGGCTTTCGCCGTAGATGCCGCACATGATCGTGCCTTTGTCACCTTTAAACAATATTCCTCCCTCAGCGGGAAGCCTGCGCCGGTCCTCTAGCTCTTCGGGGCGCGGAGCGCGAATACCTTCGTACCAGGTAAGCTTAACCGGCGGTAAGTTTTCGCGAGCGGCAAAATAATAGTTCACTATCGAAGAGATCGGGTGGGTCTGCTCGTTTAGATTGGAGGCTGTGGCGCTAACGGCTGTCGGCTGATTTAGCTTTAGCGCCATAAAGACATTGTCAAGCGTATGAACACCTCTATCGCCCATCATACCACAGCCGAAATCATACCACGCCCGCCATCTGCCCGGGTGATAGGTCGGATGATAATCGCGATACTTTGCCGGACCAAGCCACAATTTCCAGTCCATTCCATAGGGGACGGGCGGTTTCTCTTTGGGGATGTCATAATGCGTGGTACACCAGTAGGCCTGACCTGGCGGATAGTAGGCGAGCGAACACCATGCGTCAACCTGCTCGATCTTACCGATGGCTCCGTCCCATATCCATTCGCATATGAGGTTAATGCCTTCGCCGGAGTGTCCCTGTATGCCCATCTGAGTTACAACGCCGGTTTGTTTGGCGACGCGTGCAACTTTGCGGGCCTCTTTAACAGAGTGAGTAAGCGGCTTTTGACAGTAAACATGTTTGCCCGCTTTCATCGCGTCTATCGTTATCATCGCATGCGTGTGGTCGGGCGTTGCGATCAGCACCGCGTCGATATCGTTTTGGCCGGCCAGCATCTTGCGATGGTTCTTGTATCGCTTTGCGTTGGGGTATCTGTCAAAAACTTTAGCGGCGTAGTTATGATCGACGTCACACAAGGCAACTATTGTTTGGCTTTCGAGTGCGTTTAGGTTGTGAAACCCCATCCCGCCTACGCCGATGCCTGCGATGTTTATTTTGTCGCTGGGTGCCGTATATCCTGCGCCGCCCAAAACGTGACGCGGAACGATACTAAAGGCCGTCACAGCCGATGCCGTTTTTATAAATTGCCGTCTGCTCACATTCTTATCTTGTTTCATTTACATTCTCCAATCTTAATTGGTCAATAAGCTTTTCACGAGGCAGCCCTCGCACGGGCAGAATGCTCGAATATTTTCTTCGGGTGTGTTTTGCGGAACCTCACAGCCGGGCATCAGTATAAAACGTGCGCCGCTTTTTGCAATGCAATCTTTCGCAGCGTCTGCAACGTCCTGCGGCGCCCTTTGCAGTAAAACAGCAGCAGGGTCAAAGTTGCCGCACAAGGCAACATCGTCGCCAACCTTCTCTCTGGCTTTGTCCAGCGGAACCATCCAGTCAACATCGATAACATCGGCACCGGTTTTTGCCATAAGACCGATGATCGAATTTATGTTGCCGCAGATGTGCAGTTTTGCAGCGGCGCCTGCGTCGTGTATGGCGCCAATCAGTTTTCTTTCCAACGGCAGGACACAGCTTTCGTAGAGCCGGGCTCCGATAAGGCTGGCGGCGGCGTCACCTATGCCGATCATATCTGCGCCTGCTTTGATCTGGGCTATCGCAAAATCGATCGCGTTTTGCGTGATGACCTCGGCGGCCTGTGCGAACATCTCCGGATTGTCGATCAAGTCAAGCATCGTGTTTTCCATGCCCCGCAGATCGGCATACTCAGCGAGCGGCCCTTCTACCCAGCCGAGAACGCTGTGAGTGTCTCCGACTTTAGCAGCCATAGCAGCGACGCTGTCGACTCGCTGCTGCATACGATCTGACGAAGCGATGTTTAATGGTTTGATCTTGTCAATGTCTTCGGGGGCATTGATCAATAGCCCTTTGGGTTTGCCGACGCCTTGTTCGGGATAATCAAACTGCATACCGTAGGCACTGGCCTCTCGCCACGGATCGCTGATAGCGCTGATCTGATCGATATTAAACGCTTTTACGACAGCGAGCTGTGCCTCGACCAAAACCTCACCGTCCAGATAGAAGTCTCTGTAAGTACGACCGATGAAATGAGCCGCCCGCGCCATGAAGATCGGCGCTACCGGAACACGATCATGAGGCTTGCCTTTTATCGCAGCTGTGATTCTTTCTTTCGATGTCATCATGTAATGATTATAACCGGTTATACTTCCCAGTAAAGTTTTTCTTCGTTTTTGTAGTAGAACCTTCCGAGCAAGTGACTGCAAACAGTCAGTGTGTATATCGTCACAATCTTTAGCATTAACGTCGAGATAAGAAATGGAATGCTGCAAGCAACGAATATTTTTACCGAAACAACCGTCACCATGACGGGAAGATAAAAACTAAGTGCAACCGGGCAATATCTAAAGAATGTGTTAAAAACCGATCTTATTAGCGTTATTGGATTCAGGCCCTGGATGGAATCGAACATGACCGTTGCCAGCCATGCCATCGGTAAAAAGAAAACCGTAATGCCGACCAGCGAGAAAAAAAAGACCTCGTCCCTTACAAAGAAAGCGTACATCTCGGCTGGGCTGGAGGGACTACCCGGTATCCATCCCAACAAAAAGAACGGCCATGTAAATAATATCTTTGGCATGTATGGCTTTAGCGGGATCGAGAGGTAGTAGATGAGCGGGGCGAACATGATCATGAAGCAAAGGTCCATCCTTAAAATCTGTCCGAACAACTCGCCTATGCTCGGGTTTTCCGCGAGAACGTCCGGTGCGCGAAGATTGCCCTCGGAACTGTCGCGTATGCAATGGCAAAAATACCAGAATGTGTACAGCAGGATGACGACCTTGACAATAAAACTGAGGGAAATACAAACGATCGTGAATAAATAAAATGTAGGGATCATATCGCCCAGCCGTTCAAACCACCAGATGACCGCATTGATGAGCAGCGGCAAACCAACGGCGATGAAAAAGAAAGATGCCCCGCCTTTGCTAAACGGATAAAGCAGCATATCTATCGGCCAGGGGAACTTGCGCTCGGGAGGTGCCTGATGCTGCAAGTTGGCAAACCTCGGGTCGATTAGCGGCTCTTGGGGTTCTTCGTCGGGAGCCGGTCTTTCGACCTCGATGGCGTCGCCTGCAATAAGCGCCGATAACTCCACACCGCCTCCCAACATATCTTTGCCGTTGTCGTTATCTTCCGCTAACCGCACGGGCGGATCATCGAGTATGTTGTCCGAGATCGCTTGTTGGGCTGGGGCGGCGGCGGGGATGCGAACCGGCTGTTTGCACTTGCTGCATCGTGCTTTTTTGCCGGCGTAATCGTCCGGTGCGCCTATTTTGTGGCTGCAATTAGGACATTCAAATTTGATCATCACTTTCTCCCAAAGTGTGCTATCCGCGAAAAACAAGGTGTTGGGCCCGTCTATACCAGACTGATCATAGCGGAAATTGGGCGATTGTCAACAAAAAACTGCTTTAAACGCTCTGTTTGCTTGACTTTGCAGTGATTTTTTGGGATACTGTCAAATTCAAAATTTAGAATGTTTTAGCGGTTATCATTTGGAGCGAAAAATGAAAGCAACGGATATGAAAAAAGGCAAGACAGTCTTAGTTGACGGTGTTTTGTATGTCGTGGTCAACTACCACCATGTAAAGCTTGGCAAGGGCGGTGCGATCTATCAGACGAAACTTAGAAACCTCACCGACGGCGGCATCCGTGACATCCGTCTTCGCTCCGAAGAACAGATCGAAGAAGCATTCCTCGATAAACGTAAATTCGAATACCTGTATTCATCGCCGGGCGAACATGTGCTGATGGATATGGAAACGTTCGATCAGATATACCTCGATGACGATGCGTTTGGCGACGGACCGAAATATCTAAGAGCCAACGAACAGCTTTTGGTAAGCATGTACGAAGGCAAGCCGGTTGTAGTCGAGCTTCCTAACACCGTCGATCTTGTCATCGCAGATACCGCACCTGAGATCAAGGGGGCAACAGCAACGAACCAGACCAAGCCTGCAACAATGGAAACAGGTCTTGTTGTTCAGGTTCCGCCGTTTATCAAGGTCGGCGAAAAACTTCGCATCGATACCCGCACCGGCGAGTATGTAACAAGAGTTAAAGATTAGTTGACACCAATGGTGTCTTTTTCGTTCGCGTGCTAAAGCAATAAGTTATTGAACAAAAAAGATTAGACCGCGTATTAAAACACATTTAAATAATTTGTGGTTTATAAAATATATAGCATAATACGTTACTTCGTCGATAGAGAATTATGGCATTTAACTTTGGCAAACTGCTGGTAAACATATTCGGCTCTCGTAACGAGCGTCTGGTCAAAACGTACATGCAGACGGCGCTGCAGGCGAAGGATTTCGAACAGGACGCAATGGCGTTTTCCGACGAAGAGCTTAAAGCCAAAACCGCAGAGTTTAAAGAAGCGATCGACAGCGGAACAAATCCCGAACAACTCCTTCCGGAAGTTTTCGCAGTTGTGCGTGAGGCCGCACGCAGGAACGTCGAGATGCGTCACTTTGATGTCCAGCTCATCGGCGGGCACATTCTCTACGAAGGGAAGATCGCAGAGATGGCAACCGGCGAAGGTAAGACGCTGGTAGCGACGCTGGCATCGTACCTGGTTTACCTTACCGGGCGAAAAGTTCATGTCATAACAGTAAACGACTACCTCGCTAAGCGTGACGCCGAGTGGATGATGCCGGTTTATAACGCGCTGGGCCTAAGCGTCGGCGCGATACAGTCGGAGATGGATACGTCGGGGAAGGAAAGAAAAGATCAATACACCTGCGATATCACTTATGGAACGAATAACGAATTCGGATTTGACTATCTTCGCGATAATATGAAGACGTCTATCGAACAGATGGCTCAAGGGCCGCTTGACTATGCGTTGATAGATGAGGTTGACTCGATCCTGATCGACGAGGCACGTACGCCGCTGATCATATCGGGGCCGGCGTTTGACGATGTAACAAAATACAAAAAAGCGGATAATGTTTGCAGGCAACTTATAAGCCTGCAAAGCGGAAGAGATAAACTTAAAGCTAAGATCAAGAAAACTAAGGAAACCATCGCTAACGCTGAGGGCGAACTTGACGATGCGAAAAAAGCGAAAGACAAGGACCGAATGGCAGCGGCGCAAAAGGTTATCGAAGAAGGGGCAATTGAACTTGGTGCCGACGAGACAAAGATCGCAACGATGACCGAGTACTTCGAGATCGAGCACGACAGAAAAGCCGTTCACCTAACCAGTGGAGATGAAGATGTAACTGGAATGAGAAAAGCTGAGGAACTTGTTGGTGTGGGTCCATTCTCCATTGGTGGCAACATGGAGTGGCAACACCTTATTGAGCAGGGGCTGCGGGCGCATGTTGTGTTCGAGAAGGAGAAGGAATACGTCACCATGGAAGGTAAGATCGTCATCGTCGATGAGTTTACCGGGCGATTGATGCAGGGCAGGCAGTGGTCCGACGGATTGCACCAGGCTGTCGAGGCGAAAGAAAACGTGCAGATCAAGGAAGAATCGCAAACGCTTGCTACGATAACGCTGCAGAACTTCTTTAAGCTTTACGGGCAGATCGCCGGTATGACGGGAACGGCGATAACCGAAGCCGAAGAGTTTGTGAACATCTATGGGCTGGAAGTGATCGTGATCCCGACAAACATGCCGTGTGTACGGGACGACCGCGACGATGCGATATACAAATCGATGAAGGAAAAGTTCAACGCCATCGTCGATGACATCTTTGAGACAAGCTCGGCGGGCATACCAGTGCTGGTTGGAACGATCAGCATCGAAAAGAGTGAGGCGATATCCAGGGCACTAACAAACAAGTACGGGCTTGACCACGAGGTGCTCAACGCCAAGCAGCATCAACGCGAGGCACATATCGTAGAAAAGGCCGGGCATCAACACGAAACGGGAGACGGCCGAATGTTCGGTAACGTCACCATCGCTACGAATATGGCAGGCAGAGGCACGGACATCAAACTTGCCGAGGGTATTCTATACGAAGTAGTCAAGATAGAAGACAGCACTTCCCAAAAAGGTGTCGAGCTATATACACTCAAGCAAAATGACACCGGAAATCTAATCTCTTTTAAATCGACAGATCCATTAGCCGGCGTTTTCTGCATACAAAGAAATCAGAAGTGGGTTGGCGGGCTGCATATCGTCGGAACGGAACGACACGAATCGAGGCGGATCGATAACCAGCTTCGCGGACGTGCGGGCAGGCAGGGCGATGCGGGATCGACTATCTTTTTCCTGAGCTTTGACGATGACCTGATGCGAGTATTCGGCGGGGACAAGATAACAAAGCTCCTGAGCCTTATCGGATGGGAAGAAGGCGAGCCGATATATCATCCGGCTATCAGTAAACAGATCGCAAAGGTGCAGCAAAAAGTCGAAGAACGAAACTACGAATCGCGAAAATCACTGCTCGACTACGACGAAGTGATGGATTATCAGCGCAAGATATTCTATTCACGCCGGCGGAAAATACTCGAAGGAGTGGACCTTAGAGAAACTATCAGTGAAATGATCGAGTCGGTATTAAACAATGCCTGCGATTCGATCCTCGATAAGGACTATGTGCCTAACTGCATCGTCGAATGGGCGTCAAGCAGCTTCGGCGCCGAACTTGTCGCAAACAGGATCGCCAACCAGGAAGCTGCCGACATCGAAGAGATCGTCAAGATACAGGCAAAGAAAAGGGTCGCCAACGAAATCTCAATGTCGCTTGGCGAGTACCTTGAAGACTACGACGACAGGTCGACGTGGAACCTTGAAGCGCTTGCAAAGTGGGGGATGAGCGCGTTCGATGCGAGCCTGTCTGTAAGCAAGTTAAGGCACGCTACGCATGAAGAGATAGAAGAGACCTTGATAGCCGCTGCGAAAGAGCAAGTCGACAAAAAGGACTGTTCGCAGATCGACGAGTTTATGGCAGAGGCCTTTGTCGTTACAACCATCGCACACTGGGCCCGTTCAAAATTCGATATCGAGGTCAAGCCTGCCGACCTTGAGGAGCTTAAGGCCGACGAGATACGCGAGAAACTAAAAGGACTCATCGAAGAAAAGTACACCCAGCGGGAGATCGAGTATCCGGTTGACTTTGCAATGAACATGGCATTCGGGCAGGAAGGTACGAACATCTACGGCCTGGACGCATTGGCTAAGTGGGCGAACGAAAAATACGCCGCTGACTTTAGCGCAGATAAGTTAAAGGATACCAAGCCGCGGGCGATATACAAAGAGCTTATCGAACATAGCAAGGCTTACAGCAACGGAAAGCTGACAGAAGAGATCGATGCAAAAATTGCCTCGTGCGATAGTCAGCAACTTGCAGACTGGGCCAACGAAAGATTCGACGCAAAGCTTAAAGCCGAGGACCTTCAGGAAAACGCCAAAGAAGCGATCACCGCAGCGGGAAAACAGTTCTTACGCCGCGAGCTGGCTGACCTTGAAAAATATGTGCTTATACAGATTTATGACAGCACGTGGAAGGACCATCTGTACGGAATGGACCATTTGAAGGAAAGCATTTTCCTGCGAGCGTTCGCCGAAAAGGACCCAAAGGTCGAATACAAGCATGAGGGCTTTAGGATGTTTAACGAGATGCTTGCCGCGACCGACGATAAGGTGGCGTCAACGGTCTTTAAGGTTCACATAGCACCGGGAGCGCAAAGACGTGATGTCTACAACGTAAGCGCCGCCAAGCACGACGAGGTGGACCAGTTCTCGATGGCAGAGCGTCAAAGAGCAGCAGCTACGGCTCCGCAGGGCGGGCAAAAAGTAAAACAGATAAAACTCACCGGTCCGAAGGTCGGACGCAACGATCCATGCCCATGCAACAGCGGCAAAAAGTACAAAAAGTGCTGCGGCCGAAACACGTAACACGAAAACACATCAATTTGCAATCGAGAAGTTCTATGTCGAGAAATGCTGGATAATGCAATGAATGCGGATTTGAAAAATGTCTGACGAATTTCTTTTTCTAGGGGTGATGCCAGGTGTGTTCACTATAAATATAATAAGAAAAGATCAGGCAACCTAAGCGGCCTGATCTTTTCCGGAGGGGAGAAAACTCTTTTGTTATCTACTTATCGGCTTATTCTATAACTTATCTTTAAATTCAAGTCAACACCTTTCTTCACATTTACTACGTTTGGGGGTCAAAAGGGTTCGATTTTTGGGGAATTTTTTTTCATTTCCTTTTTTTGAGCCATTTAAATCTGAAAATCCCCCTTACTCGCTCATTAAGGCCGGTGCCTATGCGCTGAGTGCTGGATGGGAAATCCGCTGATTTTAAACTTTTTTCTGAGAATTCAGGGCTTTTCCCTGGAAAACGCAACAGGATGGCTGTTAAAAAACCAAAAAATTTGCTTTTTTTTGCCATTTTGTGAGTCCCGTTATCTTTGGACGGCAAGCTTTAGCGATATAAGTAACTCGTCGCCTGTTCTGGAGGCAACCCCATTACCTGCAAACAATTGATGCCTCTGGATTATCTCCGGGGCCTTATCGTAATAGCTTCCGACTGCGTCTATCCCGCCTTCAGCCGCTCCGGCGGTGCGGTATTGATTATCCAGCAACCAGGCGCTCACTTCGTCGTCATACTCGGCTGGGTATATTACGGCTGTGGCGTATTTGTCGTCGGCAAACTTTGCAAGCTGAACCTTTGCCCTGCACGGGACCGATGTGCTGATCCCCAGCGAGACCAGCCGCTTGTAATCGGCGGCAGCGGTATCTTCGTCATGCGAATAAAAGAACATCCCCTTTTCCAATTGGAACATCCCGGCGATGACGCCTTTTAGCTCCATCTGACCGTCGGGAAGTGCGCGATGTATCTTGTAGACCTTTATGTCGGCGAACTTTTCGCTTTCGAGAATCTCGGCAACCTCGTCAGCGGTGAAACCTGTCCCGCTATGGTCGCCAAAATCTACGACATATAATCCAACATATCTATCCGGATCTTTAAGTTCGGGCAGTTCCATATTATTTGACCTTTAGCTTTGCGAATTTTCTCTTGCCGACCTGTACGATCATTCCGTCTTCAGGGGTGATTTCCTGGTTAGGATCGGTTAGTTTGTTATCGTTTATCTTTGCCCCGCCCTGCTTTACTGCGCGTTTGCCCTCGCCACCGGTGGCGACCAGTTTGCAATGGACCAGCAGCTTTGCAACGGAGATCGGTTCTGCCGGGATCTTCACTTGCGGCATGTCGTCGGGGAGTAAGTTCTGTGCGAATACGTTTTCAAAGTTGGCCACAGCGGCGTCTGCAACAGCAGCGTCATAGAACTGAGTTACGATTATCTTGCCGAGGTTTACCTTTGCCTGCTTTGGATGGGTTTTTGACTGATCGATAAGCTCTGCGATGGCGTCTGTTTCTATGTCTGTAAGCAAGGTGTAGTAGTTTTCCATCATCTCGTCGGAGATGCTCATTACCTTGCCGAACATGTCGTTCGGCTGGTCGGTAACGCCGATGTAATTGTTCTTTGACTTTGACATCTTTTCCTTGCCGTCGAGACCTATGAGGATGGGCATTGTCATGACGATCTGGGGCTTTTGGTTGTCGAGGCGTTGCAGGTCGCGTCCGATGAGGTTGTTGAATGTCTGGTCGGTTCCGCCAAGCTCGACATCGGAGTTTATCATCACCGAATCGTAGCCCTGCATGAGCGGGTACAGGAATTCGTGGATTCCGATGGGGTCGCCCTTTTTGTAGCGAACGTCAAAAGTGTCGCGTTCGAGCATGCGTGCGACGGTCATTGCACCTGTTAGCTTGATGACGTCTGCCAACTGCATGCCCGCGAGCCATTGACTGTTGTATCTTACTTCAAGCTTATCGTCGGCTGTGTCTAGTATCTTCGATGCCTGTAGGAAGTATGTCTTTGCGTTGTCCTCGATCTGGTCGGCAGAGAGGACGGGGCGGGTTGAGTTCTGGCCCGTGGGGTCGCCGATGCGGGCGGTGTAATCGCCGATGATCAGTACGGCCTTGTGGCCAAAGTCCTGGAACTGACGCATCTTTCGGAGAACGACTGTGTGGCCGAGGTGGATGTCGGGGCTGGTGGGGTCAAAGCCCGCTTTTACGCGTAAGGGCCGATCCTCTTTGGCGGCCTGGGCGATGCGCTCGGCGAGCTCAGCGACACTGAATACTTCCACTGCTCCGCGTAGCAGGGCCTGAACTTGTTTGTCTACATTGCTCATAGTCATCTCAAAACATTAACTTGCAGTTATTTGAAAGCGTGATTATACCGAATCAATATTCAATAAGCAAGCGCCCTTAAGGGCGATATCATAAACTGTTCCATTTTTCAAAGATGTAAAGTGTACCAAAACTGCACCGTTTTTGCACCATTTTGAGTTTTGGCACTTATATTTCAAGATCGTAACAATCTTCAAAAGGTCGAAGTTGTACCAAAGGTGTAACATAATTGTAACATTCCTTTCATTTACCGCAGAAGCCGCTGAGGGCTACTAGAGCAATTTAATTTTTCGTGCTCGCTTTCTGCCTGTTGTGGCTTCGGCTGTCGGCGTCAGAATTACTTGCAATATTTCAATATTGCCGCGTATTCTTCTTTGCCAGCCTTGTCCTCTCGACGGCATAAAGCGGAGCAGAAAACATTAAAGTGTTCTAATGTTAACTGAATTTAAAATAGCTGATGCGTTTTCTAACGCTGCGGCGTGGTCTGCTGACCTGTCTTGACCGTGTTTGGTCGAATTGCATTATACCATAATTTTGAAAAAAGTCAAGAAATATTGGCCACGGGTGACATAGGTTGTCACTGGTCATCCATTTTTCTTATTGTAGGAACGGACGGCGAGGATGTATAGGATGACAGCGGCGATTGACAGGGCGATGCAAATATATTCTTCCTGCTGGTTTGTAACGAGGCGCCATAGTGGGTGCTGAAGGCTGCGGGCCTTGAGTGGCCAGAACAATTGGACGTCGTAGTGGTATATCGCGTCGAGGGTGATATGCAACCATACGCCGAGAACGCCGGAAAGGACCATCTTCCAACGGGCAGGCTGATATGGAATGCGAATCTTGTTCATGGCAGATGTTATAACCCTACGCACCGGCTTAATGTGAAAGACAAGCAAACCGACGATAGCGCCTATGAGGCCGCCAACGAGAAGGGTATGAAAATGCCAGTGGCGATGATGCGATGCGGGTCTGCCGCTGGCGAAGAAAACCTCAATATCGATGGGGATGTTGACAAGCAAAAGCACCGGCAGATCAAGGAACCTGCGCAAAGCCAGACCAAAAAAACTACTAGCACCAAGATGGTATGCTGGAAACGGCATAGAATTACGCTAACTGAAGCCTGTCCTTAAAAGCAATCGGATAGTTGTCCCAAGTTTTGCCCTCAAGCAGTCTTCCTGCTTTTTTCTTATTTGTTCCGCCCCACTGTTTAAAGAAAAACGGCACATCATTTAGTTGACAATTATCTTTTATCTGCAAGACCCATTCTTCTTCTATTGGACGCGAACCCGGCCCGGACTCGCCGCCAACGATGGCCCAATCTATACCCGTCAAATCTAAATCGGGCAAAGGACCAAGCAACGGCTCAAGCGATAAAAACTTTGTTGCAGCGTCAATGTATCTTAGGTCGTCTGCTCGATGAACATAATCATTGTTTTCTATGGTAACGCCCATCCAGATATTTTCCGACCACTCTAACTGAGAAGCTACTTCTCGCAAGCGATCTGCTCGTTTGGTCAGTACCTGGAAAGTGTGTCTTTTGTTTTCGTTCATCACTTTGAAAACATCCTGAATGAATGAAACGGGAATCTTTTCATGGAAGAGGTCGCTCATTGAATTGACGAAAACAACACGAGGAGCTCTCCAACGATAGGGTTCTTTTAGGGCTTCGGGATGTAAGCTTACTTTGAAACCATTTTTATAACGCGGTTGCTTCATTGCTTTTAGACGCCTGGCCATTCTTTCTGCGTAACAGTTCAAACAACCTGCGCTTATCTTGGTACAACCCGACACCGGATTCCAAGTTGACTCGGTCCATTCTATTGAGGATTGTGTTGCCATTATGCTAATCCCATATTTTTATATTTCTTAAACACGTCTTCTACGATTGTAGCACCTGTCATGTTCGGAGATGCAAAAAACAAATAATAGACAATAGAGCCGGTAGTGTTTCTCATCGGAATGGGGTCGGGAACAAATTTAAAACCTGCAACAGTTTTTAGGCGTTTTTTAAAAGCTTGTGCAACAGCATCGTTGCTATTCTTTTCTTCAATATCATTAAAAAGGCCTGGCGTGCTGGAATATGCCGATTCACGCCAAGATTCATCACCCCAAAATGCGTTCATCCTCTCTATTTGCTTTTGATCAACATTTTCTGGATTCCGACGAAGTACATTCATATTCATATCCATTGTCGGAAAATTCAGAAAGATTTCGATAGATTTCATTTGGCCCGCTGTATACATAACTTCCCAGTTCAGATGTAAGCCATAAGGGTCCAAAACACATATAGCTCTTTTATAATCTTCATATTTAACCGCAGGAAGGATTTTTTCAAGCAATATTTTATTGCAATCTCCCTCGTAAACAGTCACATTTGGGTTTTCTTTGCTCATTTCACGTAATAAGTCCACCTTGCCACTATTTAAATCAATGAAATGATATCCGGTAAAAGGAGGTTTTATGTTAAGAGCATTTCGTGGACTACCGGGGATGAATTCTCCAGTTGTTTTTGAAATATGTGTACCTGCTCCAGCAAAACCATCGATGTAAAAATGTCCTTTTATGAAACTCTGGTTGCTTATAATTGTTGAATAGGCGCTTACATACTTCTTAATAATATCTAATTTGATTTCTGACCAGTAACCTATCTCATCAAGCTTAACATCGCTCATAACAAAACTCCGCCTAATTCTCTATTATAAGGTTATCGACAAATGGCCTTGAACTGCTTAAAACTTAACAGCCTCCGAGGTAATCGTTTTTTTGGAGGTAGTTTTGGACGTAGTCTTTTATTGCGTCGGGCAGGGACGTAATGGATTTGTCGTAACCGGCTTTTCTCATTTTTCCTATGTCTGCTTTTGTGAAGTACTGGTATTTGTCTTTTAGTTTATCGGGCATATCGATGTATTTTATATTCGGCTTTTTGCCCATTGCGTCGAAGGTCGCATTTGCCAGGTCGTTCCATGTGTTTGTTTGGCCGGTGCCGATGTTGTATATTCCGCTAAGCGTTGGGTTATCCAAAAAGAACAGCGTCATATCTACGGCGTCTTTTATGTACAGGAAATCTCTTTCCTGACAGCCGTCGGCGTAGTCTGGGTGGTATGATTTAAAGAGGCCCACTTTACCGGTATCGTTAATCTGCTCGAAGGCTTTTACGATGAAGCTTTTCATGTGGGCCTTGTGGTATTCGTTCGGGCCGAAGACGTTGAAGAATTTCAGGCCCACGATGGTATCTAAGAGGCCGGCACGTTTTGCCCATAGGTCGAACATGTGCTTTGAGTATCCGTACATGTTCAGCGGGAGCAGTTCTGCGAGTTTGTCCTGGTTATCGCCGAAGCCCTTTAGGCCGTCGCCGTATGTAGCTGCGCTTGAGGCATAGATAAATCTTATGCCTTCGGCGGCTGCCCAGTTTGCAAGGATCTTTGTGCATCCGTAGTTGTTATTAACAAGGAATGTTGCGTCTGTCTCTGTGGTGTCAGAGCATGCTCCCATGTGGAGAATGGCTTCTACGTTCCAGTCAGTTTGGCCGGCTGCGAGTATCTCGAAGAAATCGTCGGCTTCGATGTAGTCGGCGTATTTTAGCTTGCGCAGGTTCATCCAGCGGTTGTCGCTTCCCAAGACGTCTACGATCAGTATGTCGTCGATACCTCTTGCGTTTAGCCCTGCTACCAGCGCCGATCCTATAAAGCCGGCACCTCCGGTTACGATAATCATTGATTGCTCCAATCTATAAAAAACAAGAAAAGAAACCGCGGATTGCGCGGATTACACAGATTTTACTAATACGAAATTCTAATATCGAAACTCGAAATCCTAAACAAACACTAAAAACTAAATTCAAATGATCAAAACATTTCCGGCTAAGCCGGAATAGGGTTTTAAAGAATCCGGTAATTAGATCCCGTATGGGCAGGCAAACTGCCCATTCTGCAAACTATTGAGAAGTTAAGCTTTTTGGGTTCTAAAGTCAATCAAAAAGGCTTTGCAGGGGCTGAACCGATAAGCGCATAAAAAAGGGCCAACTCAATAGAGCTGACCCTTTCATTTTCTTAATAACCAGGCATTTGGTTATTGCATTAGCACAACGCAATATAGCTAGCAATAGCCAGTATAAGAATACGTTTTTTAGTAACTACAAACGGGACCCAAACTTTATCATAAAAGACTTTCATATCAATCCCCTTAAAAGTCACACCCTAATCCAAAGCCTCAACGTACAAACATCATTATACCCAAAAGATGGCTGTATATCAAGGAAAAAATTGGCCAGGTTTACATAAACACTTTACTGCAAAGGGCTTACGCGAATTACTTTTGATAGTTTTTTACTATGTTTTTTTGCTGAAAATCCCGGTCAACTGCCTAGTTTTCTAAGCTTACTCCTTACTGTCTGGGCGAGTTTATTAAGCTCAACGGGCTTTGTTATATAGTCGTCAGCTCCTAAGTCGAATGCTCGCTCAATATCTTCCATAAGTGTTTTTGCAGTAAGCATGAAAACGGGTATGCCTTTGGTCTTTTTATCGGCCTTAAGCTCAGTGAGGACTTCCAGGCCATCCATCTGTGGCATTGTAGTGTCCAATAATATCGCCGTTAGCTGTTTCTTTTTTGCAATTTTCAGCCCGTCCGGACCGTTCAGGGCCTGAAAAACATTAAACCCCCCAATTTTCAAGTTATATTCCGCCAGTTCTTGAAATTCTTCATCATCATCAACAATTAAAATCGACTCGCCATCTGCCATATTAAGCTCCTTTTGTACCCTAGTACCAATCCTTGTATTTGGGCATTATATCGTCACTACTGCGTGTTGCAACAATTAACAGAAATAAAATACATTTTTTTGCATTTATCACTTCTCATATATGTTTTTTTATGGGACCCCGACGGTGCGGTCGCTTTAGAAATGGTTTGAATTCTTGACTATCGTGACGTTTTATGGTAATTCAGTTTCAATGAAGGGTTTATTTTGGTAAAAATGGACCCATTTCAAGGTATCTGATCGCACAATTAAAGGGATTTTCAATGAAAACTAAAAATTTATCCTTTCTGGCAACGGTAATTCTCGGGATTATCTCTGCCGGGTGTCTTGTTCTTAGCTATCAGGTTGGGACCGACATCTGGAACGGGCAGGGCGACCGGCCGGCGCAATGGGAAATGTTACGGATCAGTTTTTGGCCGATGGCTGCCTTTCACATAATCTTCTTTATTAACGCAACCATACTGCTGAGCAATTGGCGCAAAGGATCCAAATAAATGTTTTGAAGGAATGTTTTTCGGAGGCTTTTGTCCCGCGAGTTTAACAGGCGTGCGGATACAAAAATTATGACAATCCCTGAGAACATCTCAATCAGCAACGATGTAGAGATAGCCAGAGGGGAGTTGTTGTTTAGGTATGACCGTTCCAGCGGGCCCGGTGGACAGAATGTAAACAAGCTTAGCACGAAGGTGACTCTGGTGTTTAATGTTGCCGAGTCTGCGGGTCTTAGCGAGCCACAGAAGAATCGTATAATGGCTCGGCTGGGTACGCGGGTCAATAAGGCCGGGGGTATCATGGTGGTTTCGCAGAAGTCCCGCTCGCAGTCGGCCAATAAAGAAGATGTCGTCGAAAGGCTACAGGTATTGTTGGCGGGGGCGCTAAAGCAACAAAAAGCACGAAGGAAAACAAAACCGACGCGGGCGTCTAAAGAAAGGCGGCTAAAGGCCAAAAAGCTGAGATCGGAGATTAAAAAAGATCGAGGGAAAAAAGACTTTGGAAACGAATGATATGGTTGTATAATAGATTCATAACTATTTTTTATCAGGAGATGCAATATGTGTGATGCATGTGGTTGCGGCAGCGAACATGATTTTGAAAACAAGGTCTCGGAAGTTATAGAAACGATCCGTCCGATGCTTCAAAACGATGGCGGGGATATTCAATTGGTTGGCGTTGACGATGACAAGAGCGTTCGTGTAAGATTGCAGGGCGCTTGCAAGGGTTGTCCGGGTGCACAGATGACGCTTAAGATGGGTGTCCAGAGAATCCTTCAGGAAAAGATACCAGAAGTTAAAACCGTTATCGCCGTAGACTGATACGTTCCAACTATTTAGCCTGCTGTTTCAAGCGGAATATATGGATATATCTCCTGTTGCTCTGTTTTAGCTGTTCGACAAACTCATAAGGTCCGATGTCGCGTGGGCTTTTCATGAACTCTATGCGGTCTATCCGCCACTTTTTATAATATGTGTATTTAGGCAAAAGCCCGACGCGTGAATCCCATGCGACATATTTAATCCCTTTTTGATAACAACTCTTAACAAATTCATCAGCGTTTTTTCCGCCGATGCTGGAGATGCGAATGATGTCTTCCTTCCTTGATGGTGCGAATAATTTAACAATATCCGGTAGCGATGTCACAATTTTTTCGCCGGTTTCAGTATTGGCTACAACCCACTCGGCAAGCATTCTAAATTCGGCGTCGGTTTTCCCGCTACCAATAGCTTTTGACAAATCGAAATGATTTGAAAAGATCATCAGTGACATAATGGCGGTCATCGTAACGATCCCTAAGGCACCTTTGCCTTTGTTGAAGAGCAAGCCTGCTATTGCAAAGACGATGATCGCTGCAATTGAAGCTGTAAGCAATCTACTGCAAACGGGGCTTAGCATCGCCGCGCGATCTATGGCGGGTAGAAACCGGACGGTCCACACAACCGAGATTATTATTACGATCCCACATAATATCGCCGACAATGCGATTGGCATTTTTTTATTTATTCCTTTCAGTATGGTTTGCCACCCATAGCAGCACAAAAGCGTAACGATCGGCACGAGTATATAGCAATATCTCGGTGAACTCTTCATTCTCATCATATGGACTGCCAGGTTGCAAACCAGGAAAACGAAGCATGGCAACAACTTAATATTTTTCTTAATCACGGCGTAAACAGCGGTCGTGATGAGTCCTGCCATGGCTAAGGACTTGCTTATACCGAAAAGCATCTCGTTTGCCTGCTGTAGCGATTTGAGAGCACCCGGCGATGGGCGTTCGACAAACATGGCCTTGATCCATGCGGGTAACTGCAGCAGGCTTCCTATCGCTGTGTTCCAGAGCAGCTCCAGATAGCCCAATCCGATATGCCTTTGGGCTGTGTAATGGGCGAAGTAATGTCCTTTGCTTGAACTTTGCCAATTAAGCTTTGTGCCAACGAACCACAAGCTCAGCGGAATAAATGCCAGTGCGCCTTTTGCCAGGGTAATAAGGATACTCTTTTTGTCCCTGCGTTCAAAAACATCGGCAGCCATTGCTGCGATGATAAGCACCGCAGCATCGTAGCGTATCACCGTTGCGGCGCATGCGATGAGATAACAATATTTCGACCTGATAAGTATCAGGTATAAAGTGAGTAAAGTGAAAAACATAAGGGTTGTTTCCGCCATCGGCTGAGTGAGCATTAGTGCCACCTGCGGATTTATCGCAAAAACGATCGTGAGCCAGAAGGCTGCTTTACCTATGAATCGTCTGGCGATCAGATAAAGAAGGATTACGCTTATAGGATGCAATATGGCGTTTAACAACCATCCGGCAGTGAGTACCGGGTGGTTGGCGCCGATAAATTTGCTTAGACCTATCTGCAGCAATCCAAGACCCGGCAACCGTTTGAAATTACTCGGGAGGTCGAACGAAAGCATTTCCTCAGCAACTCTTACAAACAGCGGGAAATCCGAATTAGGAACGCTTGTGTACCCGAAAAGCTGTATCGACTGATATATGGCGAAGACCAAAAGAACTGCGATGGCAAATAACTCGAATCTCATCCGGGTATTACCAGAAACATCGTGCACCGAAATATTGTCGTTTTTGTTGTTTTTATGTTTACGCTTTCCCGATCCCATTATATTGTTCTCACAAGTTTAACTAATCGCAAAATTACTTTTTTAGTTCAGCTTGATCTTGCTGTTCCGGTCTCGGCGGCAGCTTGAAGATGTTTACCCATCGGCTTTTGGCGTTTCCGATCTGATATCGTTTTATGAATTTCAAGGGGCCATAGTCTTTTTGAGGCACAAGTCTGGCGTAATACTTTTCAAGTCCTCTTTTTGTTTGGCGACCTCCTCTTGGCGTACATACGATATATGTAATGTTTTTTTCATAACAGTTTTCTATAAACTCCTCGAAGGTCGGCTTTGCGACCGATTTTAAGTCTATCATATTGTCAGCATGCTTATCGATCAAAAGTTTTAATACATGCGCCCATGTACAGCCCATTTTTTCTCCTGGCTCTGCGTTTTCAACGTACCAGTTGGCAAGCATTTGGAATTCTATATTATATGACCCATTTCCGATAGAGTTTGCTGTTTTGAAATGCTGACTTGTTATGATAAAGCAGGTCAGCAGCGACAACACCAAGACCCTAAGGATCGCCTTTGATTTAAAGTTGATGATATATACCAGAAGGATAAGTGCGATAACCAGAAACCCAGCATAGGGTAACGTCGAAGCTTTAACACATTTGGCTGCTACGTTCGGGATAAATGGCAGTGTTCGAATGAAACAGTAACCGGAAACAATCGCGACAATTGACAGGAAAGTAATTCTTACGATCTTAAAACCTGCGGGCGGGCGATTAAAAAGCCCGCAAAATACATATACACCATAGCCCGATATCATCACAACCATCCAGATGACCGGGATGGTGTAACGGGCGTGGCTGTTGACACGCATCGAATGGATGATGATGTAAAAGAGCATGAAGATCAGAAGCGAGATCAGGTACCAGTTTTTCTTTATTATCCCGTAAATAACAGCAAAGCTGCAACTGGCTACGGCAAATATTTTGGTATAAAGGTGCAGCGATTTGAGCGAATCGGTGATGGCATCTGCTTGCACTTTTGAAGTGACGCCCTCAAAAGAAGCCTTTATATATGAAGGTAACTGGAACATTGATGCGTAAATATTATACCAAAGCAGGTAGAAGTATTTTGGGAAACCGGTTCTGTTTGGGCTGGACCTGTAATGATGAATATAGTGACTCACCCTGGGATTCCAGGTCAGGTACGTTCCAAGCATCCAAAGCAAAAAAGGCAGCGACGCAATCGCAGCCCAGCAAAAGGCGTGTATTCTTTCTTTTTTGGTTTTTCGCGTAACAACATCCATCACAAAGGCAATAAAGATAAGCACAACACATTCGTATCGCGTCATGGCGCCCAGTGCGGCAAATACATAGGCCCAGTTAGAATGCCGGAATATAAAGTAAAATGTCGCCAGCATAAAAAAGATCATTGCTGTTTCGGCGATCGGTACGCATTGGTATCTTAAAACCAGTGGGTTGAACATGATGATAAGTGCAAGCCATATTGCGGCTTTTCCGATAAGTTTTTTTGCAATTTGCCAGACAAGTATAATATTAAAGCAGCTGAATATTGCGTTCAACAGCCAACCGGCTGTGAGCATTGGATGCGCGCCGCCAATGAAACGGGAAAGCGTTACTATCAATATGCCAAGTACAGGTGCCCGCTTAAATGTTGGCGGCAATCTGAAATCAAGAATTGCCCTTCCGGTGGTTAAGAAACCGGAATAATCCGGGTTTGGAACAGGGATAGCGCCAAACAGCTTTATTGCCTTATAAATACTAAAGGCAATCAGAATAAGCAGCACAACCGGCTCGAACCATTTATTGGTGTTTTCCAGATCAGGCAGCTTGTCGATGTGAGGGGTTGCAATTCGTCTCTTTCTTTTTTTTCTATGTCCCAAGATCAATTCCTAATTAATATTTTGCAGTTAGTATCGGGCTTACTTGCAGTTTATTGTTTTCGTTCATACATCTGCCTTCGCGAGCTAAACAATGTTTCCTGAATTAGTTTGCGATTGGCACCTATCAGGTCTGCAAGTATTCCGAGCGCCATAAGCAAAAAAGCGATGATAAGCATTACCGCAGCAAGTATAAGCGACTGTATGTGGCCTGCGGCAGAGGCGTCAGAGAAATAGTAATACAAAAACCTTGCGCATAAAATGGCGCCGATAAGGCCTGGAACAAGGGCGCAATATAAAAATGTTTTGAACGGCTGATAGGTTATGTATGACCTGATAATGATGCTGACCGATCGCGATATGTATTTGGGTACCGAGGAGATCAGTCGCGATTCTCTTGTTTTGGCATTGACCTTGATGGGGACATGACCGATCCTCATATTCATATGGCCTGCCTGAATAATTGTTTCAAGCGTATAAGTGTATCGGTTGAACACGTGCAGCCACATTGCCGCCTCAGCCGAATACGCTCTAAACCCGCTGGTCGTATCGGGTATCCTTGTTCCTGAGAACTGGCGGACGATCTTACTGCCGGCCCGCTGTAATTTTTTCTTGAGCCATGAAAAATGTTCAATGTCATCTATTGGTCTTGCGCCGATAACCATATCGAGCTTGCCTTCGGTCACCGGGACGATCAGGTCGCCAATGCAATGGCCGCTGTACTGATTGTCACCGTCGGTGTTAACGATTATATCAGCGCCGAGATCGAGGCATTTTCTAATACCCGAGACGAATGCGTGGGCAAGTCCGCGGTTTGAGCCAAGGCTTAAGATGTGATGGACGCCAAGGGACTGTGCGATCTCCACGGTTCTGTCGCTGCTTCCGTCGTCGATAACGAGATACTCGATGGTATCGATGCCTGGCAGGTCCTTAGGGAGGTCCTCAATAACCTCCGGTAAGGTGTTCTCTTCGTTGTAACATGGTATTTGAATTATTAGCTTCATAGTTATCTTTCTAAGATATCATTATATCAGATTTAACCCAATGTTTTCAGTATTTTTTCAAGTTTTTCGGCTTCTTTGGCCGGCGAATAGTTTTCTTTTACGAACTCTGCACCTTCGGTGTTCATTGTGTTTAGGTCGATTATCTCAGCCAGTGCCTTTTTGGCGGAGTTGAAATCATGAGCATAATGACAGCCGGTAAGCTTTTTGTTGTATATGACATAGCGTCCGCGTACGAGCATTTCCAGAACCATCGTCGAAAGGCTGTCATGTTCCGGAATACGCATCAGGACCGAAGCATTTTTATATACTGTTTCCATGTCCGATTGAAAGCCCAGGAACTTTACATTCGGAGCCGAATCTTTTTTGTCGTCGGATGCTTTTAAAATTTTAAACTCTACCTCGGGAAATTCCCTTGCCAATGCAAAAAGAATATCTGCTTTGTAAAAATCCCGCGTCAATTCATCCCAGTAGCTTATGACCGTAAGCTTTTGGGGCAGCGGTATCGGTTCTGCCTCGACCAGCCTGGGAAGCAGCCGCACCATTGAAGCGTCAATACCTAACTGCTTAAGCTCGTCAAGCAGGTATTCGGAATCGGAGATATGAGCGACCGCCCGCTTATAAATGATCAAACGATTAACAAATCCCCGCCAAAGCTTCGATCCCCTGCCGCTGGCAAACGACACCACATCGCTGCCTATCCAGTGGATAATAAAGGGTTTTCCAGTCATGGCCAGGATAAGCGATAGCTGCCATCGACCTGTACCGCATACCTGATAGATGTAATCATATTTTCCAGCTTTTCCGGCGAGCACCCACGGCAGCCATTTGCGCCAACCGGTCACATTGAAAACATCGCACCTGATGCCGGCACGATGTAGTAGATCGGCAGCAACATTGTTCCAATACGGAACCAATCCCATAACCAATATGTTTGGCGAATTGTTTTGTTTGTTTATCATAAAATCTCTAACAGATGTCTCGAAATTATTTTACCTTAAGCTTTTTTAACGCCGAAACAGTATATTTAAATATATCTGCAATATCCTTCTTCCCAGGAATCATTTCTTTAAAGGCAATTTTCGACTCGTAACGATAAAATGCTATCGCCATCGAAAATGCAAGGATATAGCTTATCGAACTTGCAGCCGCTGCACCGGATATTCCCATATAAGGTATGAGGCAAAAATTTAGAATTACATTCACGGTTAAAACCGCATAGCTTGTATAAACACTGTACTTTGGTTTTTTTCGCGTCGCAAGATCACTGAATAACACAGAGGCTGCCACTAAAACTGTCACTCCTGGCAAGAGCATCAAGAAAGGCGAAATAGAACCGGAATAGGCCCTCCCATAAACCAGCAGGATCGCGGGAGCGCCAAGTATTGATATCAAAAGCATTGAGCCGATGCCGACAACCATAGTCAAACGAAAAACCCTGGGCACCTGATCCTGTCTGCCCGATAAGTCGTTTGCAAGCCATGGCAAAAACGCGCTCGCTATTGAATTCGGCAATATCTTTAGCCGTTCTGCAACTCCGACAGCTACCATATACATCCCGACCTCTTCCATAGAAACCATATAGCCAAGGATCCCTTGATCGATGCGGTAAACTAAAAATCCCGCAAGCGTTGTAAGGCATACCTGTGTTCCAAAAACAAGGCTTTTTTTGAAAAAATCACCCGAGAACTCTTTTGGCTGAAGAGTCACGTATTCACGTAAATTCCACATTGCCAGCACCACCGCAGCCAAGGGACTTAGGGCCATGATCAGGATCGCACTTTCAAGTCCGCCCTTGAAGCCAACAAGAACAGCCAACAACAATCCAAAGCGGACCGCATACTGAACTATGTTGATCATCACCGCCGATGATACTCGTCCAACACCACGAACAAGATTAATTAACAGATTCGACCATAAGAATGTAGGGGCAACCAAGCATGTAAGCAAGATAGTTCGATGTGAGAGCTGATCGAACTGGCCTTTTTCAAAAGGCAACCAAAAATAAAAGGCACAAATTATCAACACACTAAGCAGTGAACCCAGGACCGTTACTATAAGTGTCTGCTGAAATAAAGCCGACCGTTTATCCTTGTGGAGCCCGGCAAAAGTAGCGTTGACCATATCCTGTCCACAAATACAAAACTTCGAAAGTATGGTAGGGATAAGAATAGCCAGACCGAACAGACCTCTTGCGCTGGGGCCAAGAGCACGGGCAAGAATCACTGAAATACCCAGGGCCAAAATCGTAACGGCAACATTACCGCTAAAAGTTGCTGCTATATCACGTTTTAATGTAGTCATTATTAAATGTTAAATGTCTATTCGTCTTTCGCGCCAAAGAATAATTTGCAAGCTTCAATAAGCGTCATTGCCTGTGTTTTTTCCAAAAAGGTTCCATTCAAGGCCAAATCCTGCACATCAGTATACAGATCTCCGTGGCCACTTAAAAGATCAATATTATTACAAATATAATCTCTCATATAATTCCTTAATTCTTCGTTTTGTGAATACCAATAGTTGAAAGGATTCATGGAGCTATATCTGTAATTGCCCACAATCTTCATAAGCAGACGTCTGCACATTTTGATACAGAAAGGCAGAAACCTTGCTGTTGACGGTTTTGTCTTGGTTTTTTCCCACATATAGTTAGCAGCCGTCGACCTTTTGGACAATATCCACTCTATATAAATTTTTTGTTTATACTTCATTTTTGGAGGTATCGAAAAACAATATTCGATAAAGTCGGTATCAAGGAACGGTGATGAGACCTCGGTGAACTGCGAAGCCATCCAATTGCCATTGATGGCTCCATTAAATCCTCTGGTATAAAGCAGAAAATCCTCTTCTCTTTCGTATTTCTTAACGATATTTTCAACTTCACTTTCAATCCTGCTTAACAGCTTTTTTGAATATGCCCCGGAAGTGATCTTCGGAGTTGTGATGTTCGGCTCGGATAGAAATGACCCTAATATGGCGTCACCTACCTGGCCGGAATGTATCAAGCCAAACTCACAAAGATCGAGAGATTTCAGACATGATAAAAGATGCGCCGCCCCGGAATACAAAATTAAGCCATCATTACAGCGAACCGGGTGTTCGACGTCCATCAGGTACCCGCCGTTTTCTAACGAATAGAAAACAAAAGAGTTCCCCAGGTCGGCTGCGATCTTCCTTGCTATCTTTTCATCATAATAGTTTTTTTGAGAGAAAGTAAAATTTAGACTCTTTTTATATCCAAGCTGATCGGCTACCATCACATTCATTCTCGAATCCAAGCCGCCGCTCAAAGTCGATATATGTCTGTAACCGTATTCGATGTCCTTCTGGTATTCCAGATCTATCGCTTTGCAAAACAAATGGTCGATATTGTCTATTATCTTGTCTTTGCTGTCGTTTGTCTCGGCAATATTCTTAAACGTATGATACTCTGCAACATCCAGCTTGCCTCTTTCAAACTTTATCGAGTTGCCTGGCATCAACTTTTTGACTTCGGAAATAAGCGTATAGTCTTCCAGCATATAACCGTAAGTAAGAAGGAAGTATGCACCAACAGTATCCAGTGTATATCTTATATTATTGTTTCTCAGTATCTGAGCCAAAACTTTCAGTTCTGATGCCACTATAAGCAGGCCTTCAGACTGATAATAAAAAACCGGTTTCGAGGCGATATGATTTGTAAACACCAACCACTTATCTTTTGCTTTGTCGAAAAAAATGCCGGAAAACTCTCCCTTGAATTCATTAAAAAAACTGTCTGCCTTTTGCTTATACATCTTTTTCAGCAAGGAGGGGTAATCGCTTGCGGCATAATTTTTCAAAAGCTCTTTATAATTATAGATAACACCCTCGATCAGAATGAAGCTTTCTTCGTCCTCAAAAAAAACTTTATCATTAGAAAACTTAGGCGTAGTAAATCTGCCGACAGATGAATTTTCAATCGACTTATTATCGATAACCAACTCTTTTAAGCTAAAGTATTCTATGTCGCCAGAATTTACGGTTTGGTTATTGTCGCTATTATTTATTATCACCCAAAAGCCCGGCATAGTCTCTCCTGTTAAATTATTTTAATAAATTCTCAATTTAATCATTGTCCGAACGACACCTCAATACTCTCGCTGGAACACCGTCTCTGTGCTTCAATGCTTTTGCAGGGCTTCCACCCGCAATAACGTCCGGCGGCACTACACCTCTTACGCTGGGGCCAAGGGCGCGGGCAAGAATTACTGAAATGCCCAGGGCCAAAATCGTAACGGCCACATTACCGCTAAAAGTCGCTGCTATATCTCGTTTTAATGTACTCATTGCAAAAAGTTAATTCCAACAGTTCTCTTTTCGAGAACAAGTTTCCACGATTATTGATAGCCCGTCAATGAATAAATATAATGCCCCGTATCTCCAATTTCTTCCCAGCCGTCCAAAGAATGCTCGTCCGGTTTTGTCTGGCTTACGATCGCCGCAACCTTATACTTGGCAAAAGTCTCTATGACCTGACGCTGAACGTCTTTTTGGGCACCCCAAAACTCATCTTCATGCGTCTTAGGCACCTCAATAACTATCTGCACTTTGGCCAAACGTGCCCAGTAAGTCCCAAATGTAAAACCGATAAAACCTAATTTATCCCCTGCCTGTATGCCCGACTTCTTCAAGCCTTCGGCAACTTCATAATGTATGTGCCTGTCGTCTTGGTTGATAAAGCTCTTGCCGGTTTTAATCGCCAACGGAGCCGCGGTCACTATTAGTGTTATTGAAATTACGATCGAGATAATTTTTAAGGCTGTCTTTCTGTATCGAATGCTATCAAGGATGCGAACCCCTGAATACAAACCTAACAGCAAAAGAACCACGCACGAAGCTACATATCTTGGCCTGACCAATATCAAAGAATACATTGCCATTGCCGCAAGTGCCGGCATCAGCAATCTCCACTGAGATGCGATATCTTTTATTAATTGCCCACCTTTAAAGCTTGCTGCATAAAGAATGAAACACGGTAAAAACAGGAATCCTATCTTAGATAGCAATATCCAATAGACCCAGTCTTTGATGCTTGTCATAAGAATTTTTATCTGGCCGGCTAAGTCAAAACGAGGCTCGATGCCCATGTACCAATACGTAGGATCGTACCATGCCGGATATGTTCCTCGTACGGGACCGTCAAATTCATAGACCGCCGGTTTGTCAAAAACTCTACGCATTGGATGTGCGGCAGTGCCAAAGTCTGTTTTATTTTCATGCAAATGGTTGCGGTGAAGCGTTTTATTGATCAGGATGATATAGGAGTATTTACCGCTGTCTCCGAATGTCCAATACCCTTTTGTCGTATGTAAAGCTGTTATAAAAGTTCCCGCTATAACCGCGAACACCGCAAAACAAACAACTAATGACAAGATCCTTTTGCGCAAATTTCCTGGTGAAAAAAAGCTTACCCCCATGAAAACAAACGCCACAAAAAATAAAGGCGCCTTTGTCAGATAGCCAAACCCTAATGCGACACCCAAAAGAGCGGACCTAAAAAAGCCCGCGCCGACTCGATGACTCCGAAGCACAATGCCCATAGATAAATATATGAACAGCGTTGTACATATATCCGGCGTCACAAGATCGAGGCCTACTAATGCAAGCGACGAACATATAAAAAGCGTATATCCGATCGCCAGAAAAACGCTCTCAGGAAGAACAGTTTGTCCATCACGAGGCAGACTATTTTTTTTATTGTTTTTAATTAATTCAAGTAATAAAAAATGGAAGCACACCAATGCTGCCAGATATATCAAAAAGTTCACTAAGTGTACCAGGCCAAACTCCCAATAAGGAGTGGGCTTGAAAATATACAAAGCCAGTCCCACAAGCCAACTATAAAAAGGGCTCCAATGGGCATTGACACCCATTTTAAGATCGCCTCGAAAGAACGCATCTCCCATATCGAGATAGCTGATCCCATCGGGGTTCATATAGCTGCGTGACCCCCAGGCCTGTAAGCCGCCGAACACTATCGCTATTACCCAGAAGGCAATTATTATTTGCCTGTTTAGTTTTTTATCCATTCATCATGTCTCCTAGTATCGCTGTCTTGTAATAACTAGTTACCGTCAGAGGCACCATCTCTATGCTTTAGCACTTTGGCGGGGCTTCCGCCTGCAATAACGTCCGGCGGCACTACACCTCTTACACAAGAAAGCACACCAACCCAGCTGTTGCTGCTGATCGTGCTTCCCGGCAAGGCTACCGAGTTTAACCCGATTCCTGTATTGCTTTCCATCACTACCGGACTTATGATCATGGACTGCTCGTCGCACGGAACCCGGTTAGTAAAGGAATATAATTTTTTATCATCAGGGTCGTTTCGATTGCAGTAGTCATTTGAAATCGAAAATATCCTTGCTCCCGATGCTACACCGCTGGAATCGCCAATGTCGATCCCGCCAACCCCTAAAAGGTAGGCATACGATGCGATATGAACTCTACTGCCAATATGTATTTCGCCTGCCTCATGCTTAAAACTGGGATTGGGTTTATGATATAGCTTACGTCCGTCTTCACGAATGCTGCCTGCTATTAAGGTTACATGCCTGTCAATATGTGTCATATCGCCTATAGATATTTTTGACGGATTGACTATATGGACCCCAAAGTCAATAACTGCTCCTTTGCCAAGATGCTTTAATTTCCTCCTGTAATATTGATAACGTATAAGATTGCCCGCCTGGCCTGGCCAATGCTCAACTATATTCGTTATAACATTCGTAAACTCTTTAACAAGTTGGCTCGCTAATTTCGTCAATTTCATTTACATTAACCTCAAATATGTCTAACAGTAACCTTCTCTGGAATACAACTTATATCTATCGATATATTTTTAGCAGTGCCTGGACGGTGTTTTGCCAGTTATATCTATCTTCGACGGCATCTTTTCCATTTTGCCCGAGCCTATCTCTAAGCTGGTCATCTTTTAGTTCTACGATCTTTTTCGCAAGCGAGTCCGGATCGCGTTCTGTAAATATCAATCCGCAATCGGCATCATTGACAATTCGCATCATTGGTTTTGTGCTGCTAACCAGAACGGGTCGTTTGAGCATCATGATCTGGAATATCTTATTGGGCATTGTTGTTTCGATGTGCGGCGTTGATATGTGAGGAATCAAACCGATCTTACACAAATTAATATACGTGGGTATTTTCTCGAATGGTTGATACCCGGGAAATATAACTTTTTCTGTAAGTCCTTTATCTTCGGCTAACTTCTTCAACTTTTTCTCGCTATATCCAAATCCAACTAAAAGCAACTTTGCATTAGGGATCTCGCGCAATACCGCAGGCATCGCTTCGATCGCTGTCTCCAATCCTCTATGAGCGCTAAAGCCTCCATAATAGAGCACAACAAAATCATCTTGGTATTCCTTAATAACAGAATCATCCAGCGTAAGCCCGCTAAAATAATCGACATCTTCGGTATTTGTCACAACAATAATTTTTTCCCGTTTCACTCCAAGCTGCTCGATCCTGTCTATATGCTCTTCGGCAACAACTATAACTATATCCGACCACCGACAGGCAAATTTCTCCT
>SDBV01001534.1_pt1 | contig 34835 bp, 28 predicted proteins | sample 2277081 | NCBI WGS metagenome assembly SDBV01 (sample SAMN10402039, study PRJNA504765) | marine sediment metagenome | isolation source: marine sediment core GS10_PC15, 223 cmbsf | place: Arctic Ocean: Southern Knipovich Ridge | collected 2010 | reverse complement strand
GCGGTTCAGGCCAACCCCGTCGAAGCGAACGTGATCGACGGGGCAGCCGCATTTGTCGAGGGTGGACATGACGGAGTCATCGCTATTGGCGGAGGAACTGCGCTCGACGTGGGCAAGTGTGTCGCATTCATCGCGCGCCAGACACGTTCTCTGTTTGATTTCGAGGATCGTAACGACTGGTGGAAACGCGCCGACGTCGGATCGATCTCACCGGTGGTAGCCATTCCGACGACCGCCGGCACCGGCAGCGAGGTCGCACGGTCCGCTGTCATCACAGACCTGAGCGATCACACCAAGAAGGTCATCTTCCACCCGAACATGCTTCCCGTCGAGGTGATTGCCGACCCGGAACTCACTGTTGGATTGCCGCCCCGTGTGACCGCCGACACGGGCTTCGACGCGCTGAGCCACAATCTCGAAGCGATTTGTTCGCCGCGGTTTCACCCGATGGCAGAGGGGATCGGATTCGAGGGAATGCGACTGATCCATGACTCGCTGGTGCGAGCGTTCGACGACGGCGTCGACATCGCGAGCCGCTCTGACATGCTCGCAGCGTCGATGATGGGCTCGGTCGCGTTTCGCAGGGGGCTCGGGGCGATTCACGCGATGAGTCACCCTTGCTCGAGCCTGCGTGGCACCCATCATGGCCTCACGATCGCCGTCTTGATCCCCTATGTACTCGAGCGGAATCGTTTAGCGATCGACGCAAAGATGGTCGCGTTAGCGAGATATCTCGATCTCGACGAGAAATCGTTCGACGGCGTGATGGAATGGATCGTGGGTTTGCGCGAGCGGCTCGGCGTTCCAAACACGCTCTCCGAGATCGGTATCGACGAAGAACTGATCCCCAAGCTCGCCGAAATGGCGGCCGCCGACCCTTCGTCTGCGACGAACCCGATCTCGTTGAGTGTCGACGATTACGCTGAGGTCTACGCCGATGCTATGTGATTGGATCGGATGACGTCCGGGCAGGCCGGATTCGGTTTCTGCCCGAGCCGTGCACCGTGCATACATTGTCTGCCGTATTGGGTGCAACGGGAGGTGAGAAATGGCTGCGAAAACACTCTTCGACAAGATCTGGGACGCACACGTCGTGCATTCGGCGCCGTTGGCGCCCGACCTGTTGTATGTCGACCTCCAACTCGTCCACGAGGTCACGTCACCGCAGGCTTTCGAGTCGCTCCGATTGGCCGGTCGCCCCGTTCGCCGCCCCGATCTCACCATGGCCGTGCCCGATCACAACGTCCCAACGGTCGATCGTCATTTGCCGGCGGCTGATCTGGTATCGCAGGTCCAGATCGACACTCTGCGTCTGAATGCGCACGTCAACGGCATCACTCTCTACGACATCGACGATGTCCGTCAGGGCATCGTGCATGTCGTCGGCCCCGAGCAAGGGCTCACCCAGCCCGGCATGATCATCGTCTGCGGCGACAGCCACACTTCGACTCACGGCGCGTTCGGCGCCCTTGCTTTCGGCATCGGGACGTCCGAAGTCGAACATGTCCTCGCGACTCAGACTCTTACCCAACGTCGCCCCGCCACGATGGTCGTGACGGTGAACGGGGAACTGGCGGCCGGTGTCGCAGCGAAGGACGTGATCCTCGCTATCATCGCCAAAATCGGTTTCGCCGGAGGGACCGGCTACGTGATCGAATTCCGCGGGTCGACGATCGCGGCGATGTCAATGGAAGAGCGGATGACCGTCTGTAACATGACCATCGAAGGTGGTGCTCGTGCAGGCATGATCGCGCCCGACGATACGACGTTCGACTACCTGGCCGGCAAGCCGTCGGCGCCAAAGGGACCTGCGTGGGACGAAGCGGTCGCACACTGGCGAACGCTGCGGTCCGATGACGATGCCAGTTTCGACGCGGAGATCGAACTCGACGGGTCTGAGTTCGCTCCGCTCGTCACATGGGGGACGAATCCGGCACAGAGTGTTGCTGTTGACGGCGTCGTGCCATCTCCGTCCGATTTTGCCGACGAGCACGAGGCTGCGGGCGCCAGGCGCGCTCTCGACTACCAGGGCCTCGAACCGGGGACGCCGATCGTCGACATCGGCGTCGATGCCGTCTTCATCGGATCGTGTACGAACTCCCGAATCGAGGACTTGCGTGCCGCGGCTGGGATCGCACGAGGGCGCAAGGTTGCCCCGGGGGTGCGGGCTCTGGTCGTGCCCGGCTCGGGCCTGGTGAAACGCCAGGCCGAGTCCGAAGGCCTCGACGAGGTTTTCAGGGCGGCCGGATTCGAGTGGCGTGAACCGGGCTGTTCTATGTGCCTAGCGATGAACGGCGACATGTTGGCGCCGCGAGAGCGCGCTGCGTCGACGAGCAACCGGAACTTCCAAGGCAGGCAAGGGCCGCACGGTCGCACCCATCTCGTCAGCCCCGAGATGGCGGCCGCCGCCGCGACCGAGGGACACTTCGTCGATGTGCGAGAGCTCGGCTGACCCACGAAGGAGACGACCGACCGATGGAAGCGTTCAAGGCTCTGACGAGTACGACGATCCCGCTCGATCGTGCAAACGTCGACACCGATCAGATCATCCCTGCCGAGTACCTCAAGCGGATCGAGCGTACCGGGTTCGGCGAGTTTCTCTTCAAGAGCCTGCGGGACAGTGACCCAGACTTTGTATTCAACGACGTCCGGTACTCGGGATCACAGATCTTGGTTTCGGGCCCGAATTTCGGCTCGGGCTCATCGCGAGAGCATGCGCCGTGGGCGCTCGAAGACTACGGAATTCGGGCGGTCATCGCACCGTCGTTCGCCGACATATTTCAGAACAACTGTGTGAACGTCGGAATCGTGACGGTCGAGCTGGACGCCGACATCGTGGCGATGTTGATCGACCGGGCGAAGATCGATCCCGAGTCCGAGATCACTGTCGATCTCGAACGTTGCGACGTGATCGTCGGTGACGACAAATATCCTTTCGAGGTGGACGGGCACGCGCGGCAGCGCCTGCTCGAGGGTCTCGACCACGTCGCCTTGACGCTCGACAGAGAACACCACATTGCCAACTACGAAGACTCAACGGTTCACGGGCCTCGCTGATCCCGCCTGAAGTGGGCGCCGGACCGCAACGTCCGACGCTGAAACATTGTTGCATTCGCGACAGTCTTGCATCTGCATCCCCTCGCGGGAGGTTTCCCCTTCGTAAATAGACGACGATTGGAAGGAGATCGCTATGGCTGGATCGATTGAGTTGTTGGCTCGTCCGGGCTCCGATGAGGATCACAGGGCGAAGTCGAAGTTCAGATCGGCGGGCTTTGCGCTCGGGGTTTTTGGTGTGATATTGGTGATGGTCACGCTCATTGCGAATGTGGTCGCCGGGGGTTTGGTAGTCGAGCCTGGGGAGGAGCTGGCGACGGCGGAGATTCTCGGCTGGTCGTTCGGACTTACCACGACCGCGTTCGCGGTGATCAAGGTCGCGATAGCTGTCGTGCTGATGGGCATCGTCGTTCGCCTGTGGATGCGGGTCGACGCCGTCAAGGTCGCGGTTGCTCGCCTCATGCCGACATCGACTCAGGGTCGCAGTCGGCCTCGCGGTGAGATCGATACCGATTTTGGTCCGGCGACGGAAACGGCTGAGCCGCCCGAGCTGCTCCCGATTCACCGGATGGCACGAGCAATGTGGGCGCCGATGCTCGCAATGGGTGTGATGGCCGTTCTCGTTGGGCTCGCCCTGTCGTTCATTCAAAGCGCACAAGTCGGCTCGAATCCTGAGCTGGCCGTCACGCTGAGCGCGTGGACTCAAGGTGCGCAGTTCCTCGGCGAGGGCATGTTGCTCGCCGGAATCTCGCTCCTGCTCGGCACGATTCTCGCCGGCTTGCGTGAGGGCGGAGCCGAAGTACAACAATCGGTCGGTGCCAACATCACGACCTTGAAGATGCCCAAGACAGCCAAAGCGTTCGTCGCATTCATGGTGGTGGGCCTCATGATCATGGTCGCGCAGTTCGCGCTCTACATCGTGGCGGCTACGTCTTCGAGTGCCGTGACGATCGCGTCATGGTTCACATGGCTCGGCCCGTTACGCGAGTTCGGCCTCGGGATGTTGTTGCTGGGCATAGTCCTCGCGCTCGTGACGATCGGCGACGTGCTCGGATTCCAGTTCAATCGAATCCGCGAAATCATCCGAACAGGACAGTGACGAAATCGTCCGAATTTGACACTTGAAAGGATCAATGAAATGGCAGTAGCACTACAAGAAGCTCCAGTTACCTACGAAGTAGAGCGTCCCGACGAGTTCGTAGTTGTCGGTTCCGATGAAGGACTCGGCCACAACCTTCCGCAAAAGGCGGGTCGCAAGCTGTGGGCGCCGATGTTCGTGATGGCGCTCATGGCGTTCCCCGCAGCACTTGTGTTGGCGGTGTTCAGGGCGAATGAAGTTGCGTCCGGCGGCGAGGTGGAAACGATCGCGGCGCTCGGTCAGTTCGTTCCTGCGGCGAGTTTCCTCGGGTTCGCGGCCGTGTTCGGAGCGATCGTTTTTGCGATCGCCCGTATTCTGGGACAGTTCCGTCAAGGCGGAGGTGAGATCCAAGAAGAAGCCGGATCGGGTGTCCACACGTTGAAGATGCCGTTGACTGCTCGAGGGCTGCTCGCGCTGATGATGATGGGCATGATGTTGATCCTGGCCGCTGTGGCTGCTCACGTCGTAATCGGATCGTTGCTTCTCAGCGACGGTGGATTCTCGTTGGCGACGGCCGAGCAATGGTCGATTTGGCTCGAGGGCATTCGGCGGGTAGGTGTAGCCATCTACTTGTTCGCAATAGCGCTCGGCCTCGGAACGATCATCCACGTTCTGCGATTCCAATCGGTCCGCATCCGGGAACTCGCCGCCCATAGACCAGTCGGCTAGTGCGGTGGGGAGGCGGCTTGCGCAATATCGAGCCGCCGACCACAGGATCGGACGGCCTCGACGTCCCGAGTCTGATTCGGTTCAAAAATGACACGCGCCAGCTCAAAGCGGTGTATTGCGAGGGATCGGGTTTTTCAGGCGCCTGATGTATCAAGCGGCGCCTTCGAGGCCGCAGAAGGCGTCGGCGGCGGTGACGACAACGATGACCGATTGGTCGGCGGGAGGCCTGTTCAGCTTTGCCGATCAGCAGTGGCGTTGGCGATCGACTCTTTCACGGCGGCGCGGTCTCGGGCCGTCAGCGCGTACCAAAATGGCAACGCTACGAGAAGCGTTCCGCCAATCATGTTGCCGATGCCGGCGGGAATGATGTTCCAGGCGAATGCCGGGCCCCAGCCGGGGCCCGCGCCGGTCGGCATGATCAGCGAGAAGAAGCCCATGTTGGCAGGGCTATGTTGGAAGTTGGCGGCAACGAAGAGCGTGACCGCGAGCAGTATGGGCACGTATTTGCCGATGATGGTGCGGGCCATCACCGCAAAAAATGCGGCCATCCCGACGAGCCAGTTCGCGAGAACGCCCGATACTACGATGCGGAACCAGGCGTCGACGCCGCCTTCTGCTCGGAACGACATCTTGCGTGTGACGACGCTGGTGAGTACCTCTTCGATGCCGGGGCTGAAATGTTGGGCGTAATAGATTGCCCAGCCGACGAGGAACGCTCCGATGAGATTGCCCGCCCAAGCCAGGCCCCAGAAACGCACGACAAGCCAACCTTGGTTTGCTGCTCCCTTATTTAGCATCGTCGCCGGAAGGACCACGTTCGCCTCGGTGAAGAGCACGGCGTCAGCGAGGATCACGAAGAAGAAGCCCGCCGAGAAGCCGAAACCCTCGATGAGGCGCTCCAAACCCGGCGTCTCGACGCCCTGTGCCAACAAGATCGAGAAGTACGCGCCGGCCGTGATTAGGGCACCGGCAATCCCCGCCATGGTCAGCACCTTGAGCGGCGGCATGTAGCCGATCCGTCGGATGCCAACCAGGCAAAGTTCCTTGAGCACGAGCTCCGCCTGGAGGTACTGGCGGCTGGGTTTCGTGGCGGTCATGGCTTGGGCGCTCCTCGCCGCGCTGACACATAGATGTATTGGCTGACACATAGATGTATTGGCTGGCCGGCGCGTTGGTCGCCAGTAGGTGAGGTGATGCTACTCGGCGGCGTCATTCCCATCCAGGAGAGAGCGAGCCTCACGGGTGATATCGTTGATCGGTCGCCCCTGGGCGGGGCCGCTGTGTGGTTGGGAAAAGGCTAGAAGCTATGTTGGAGCTGTTGTCCGAGTCGTCGGTCACGTTCTTTGGCGACTTGCATCTCGGCGACGGAAGTCGCAGCGATCTCTTCCACGGCAAGGACGAACTGCTGGTCGACGAGCTGCGAGCCTGTCCTGAGCGCTGTGATGCGGTCGTATTCATGGGCGACGCTGTGGATCTTCCCCAGGCGCTGCGGGTTCGCCGTGTCGCAGCCGCTCACGGCGGCGTCTTCGAAGCGATCGAACAGCTCTCGCGCGAGGTGAGGGTGATCTTTGTCCGAGGGAATCACGACTGGCGGGTCGACTACGCAGAGTTGTTCCCGGGATCGGCGACGACTGAACGCCTTGAGGTCGGCGACGCTCTCGTCTCGCATGGCCACGATCTTCACGGCCCATTCGACGTAGGCACGAAGCGCTACTTCGCGGCGGTGGCTACCCACAGTCTCATCGAGCGCGTGGCGCGCTTCGATTTTCGGGTGCCGCTGCGTGATCACGACTCTTGGCAGAACCGGGGGATGCATTGGCTGAGCTATCACGCCGCGCGCGGCATGCGCAAGGCCGACAGCGGCGAAGACTTCTTTCGCCACTGGTCACGGGCGGTCTGGGGCGACCTGGGCGCGTCGTTCGAGCCGGTGTCGCAGCTCCTACGCACCGGTCCACACCGCGCTGTCGTCTGCGGACATACCCACCTTCCGGGAGTCGTCGACTTTGGAGATCGCACGTACGTGAATGCCGGATCGTGGACGTTCGACGATGCCTGCATCGCTTTCTGGGACGGGGCGACCTTCAAAGTCGTGGATGCGCGCAACGGACGGGTGATCACCGACGATCACTACCGATGGATGATCGAGGGTCTCGACCCCGGTGACTATTTCGACTGGTGGGATCATCATTATCGGGGCCGATTGCGATTCGAGTGGCCCGAGACGCCATGGGGGCGCCTTTGAGATGGCAGCATGAGATCGCTTCCATCCTCGATCGCCGGGGCGAGAACGGCGGCGGTTCTGGGCCTGGAGAGACCCCAGCGCAGCTCCCATGGTCGTGTCTGTAGCGAGTTCGACGTTGAGGTCATCGATAGCAACGACATGGTCCCGCCGTCATCGCCGACCGGTGCTCAGTCTCGGACTGCTCGCACGATTGCCGATACGGCGTCGTTGGCGACGGGGTGGGTGACCTCGACTTCGATCTGGCTGAAGTCGGCCGATGCGAGTCCGGCGACGTATTCCTTCTCGATCAGGGCGCCTGTGATGCAGCCGGCCCATTCGGCCACGTCGGCTTTCTCCGCGTCGGTGAAGGGACGCGTCGCGATGACATCGGTCACGGCGATGCGCCCGCCGGGCACGAGTACACGGGCGGCTTCAGCGAATACTGCGTCTTTGTCGGCGGAGAGGTTGATGACACAGTTCGATATCACGATGTCTACCGAGTCGTCGGGCAATGGAATGTTTTCGATGTCACCCTTGAGGAACTCGACGTTGTCGATGCCCGCTTCGGCCTGGTTTCGGCGGGCGAGTTCGAGCATCTCGTCGGTCATGTCGAGCCCGTACGCCTTGCCGGTGGGCCCGACTCGTTTTGCCGAAAGCATCACGTCGAGTCCTGCGCCTGAGCCGAGGTCGAGCACGGTCTCGCCGGCGTTCAAATCGGCGACGGCAGTCGGATTGCCGCAACCGAGTGAGGCGAGAGTCGTGCTGTCGGGCAGGTCCTCGTCCCCGAGGTTCTCGTACAAGGCGCTGCCGAATACGGGATCTTCGGATGAAGCGGTCCCGCAACAGCTAGACGGCGCCTCCGATGTTTTGTCGGAATCGGGTTTGTCTCCGGCATCAGCCGACCCGCGACGGTTTGCATCTGCCGAAGCAGCAATCCCACGCGCCGTGGCCGCGTAGTTCGTGCGAACGGCCTCTTTGATGCGCTCGCGATCTGTGGTGGTCGTGGTGGTATCCATCGGAAATCGTCCTGACACTAGGCAATATTGATATCCATCAATATAGGCGCATGGACGTCAGATATATCGATGGATATCAATATATTTTCCTCAGCCCCGCTCTGCCAGCACTCTGAGACGTTCGGCATCGTGGATTGTGACGGATCGGTAGCCGAGTTTGACGAGGCCGGTAGCTTCGAGGCTCTTGAGCACACGATTCACGCTCGATCGACGAGTGCCCAAGAGTTCGGCAATTGTGGCCTGGCTCAGTTTCACCGTCCCGTTTGGGCCACGGTGCAGCAGCAACGAGGCGATTTGAGCTTCGAGGCCCCCCGACAACAGGTCGGCAAGTCGCTCTTGTAACCCCGCCATCCGCTCGGCCATCGACATCAGCCAGCGTCGTGTCAAACCGGGTCGATGTGCAAGCAGCTCGAAGAGCGTCGAGGAGTCGATCGAGAGCACCACGGAGTCTTCGGCGGTCTTGGCATCGAACGGTTCCATCATCTCCATGAGCAGAGGAACGTCGCCGAACACATCGCCCGGACCGAGCGACTCGAAAACGACCCTGTTCTCGCCTGTGTCCCGAGACAATTCGACGGTGCCCTCGAAGATGATATGCACGCTGGCGGGAGAGGCGCCCTCGCGAAACACATACGTACCGCCGGCATATCGATCCGTGCCGAGTTCGTCGGCGAGCGCCTCGACGTCGGCTTGGGTCAGAGGAGACGATCGGCCCCGGCCAAGACAGCAGGCGATCCATTCGACGGTGGGACGGTGAGATCGCATACGCCTCGAAACCCCCCGAACGTCGAGTTCATTCGCGATCGGGCAGTAGGCAACCGGCGGCCGAATCGGGTCGATCTATTGCGCGCCCGCGGTCTCGAGCAGCTTGAGTAGCGCCTGTTCGACGACCTCGGTCATTGCCGGGTGCACGTACAGGACACCGCGCGCCATCTCTTCGACGGTCGATCCGAGAAACATTCCTTGGAGCAACGGCTGAAGCAGCGTCGGCGCTTGTGGACCGAGAATGTGCGCTCCCAACAGATGTCGTCCCGGCTCATCGGCGATGAGCTTGACGAAACTCGTCGTGTCTTCCATGGCCCAACCGAATGCTGCCGACGAGTAGTGGTGGACGATCGTCACATATTGTCGGCCCGAAGCTCGGAGTTCACGCTCGGTCAAACCGACCGACGAGACTTTAGGGCTCGCAAATACGGCGCTCGGTACCAGGTCGAAGCTGATGGTCTTTTTGTCGTCGGGATTCGTGAGGTTGTGCTGGATCAACCGTGTCTCAGCGTTCGCCATGTGCTTGAGTTGGAAGTGATTGGCGACATCACCGAGCGCGAAGACGTCGGGTACATTCGTTTCATACGTCGAATCGGTGACGACGTGGCCGTGCTCGTCGGTTTCGATTCCAGCGGCGGCGACGTCGAGACGATCCGTGTTCGGTACTCGCCCGAGTGCGACCAAGACGACCTCGGCGTCAACGGTGTCGTCGTTGTCGAGTTCGACCCGAATTCCGCCGCGGTGCTTCGAAACACGCGTCGCGACGCGGCCGAGTCTGAGATCGAACCTCTGACGGTACGCGTCGGTGAAACTCTTACCGATGTCGTTGTCTTCAACCGTCAACATCCGGGCGCCCCGTGCGACGATTGTTATTTTCGTTCCGAACGAGCCGAAGACATGACCGAGTTCGGCAGCAATGAATCCGCCGCCGAGTATGACCATCGATTCCGGTAGCGACTTCAGCCGCATCACCGTGTCAGAAGTATGGAACGTTACGTCTTCGAGCCCGGGAATGTCCGGAACGCGAGGTCGGGATCCGGCAGCGACGACGATCCGATCAGCAGTGAAAGTCTCGTCATCGACGCGAAGCTCTTTTGGGCCGACGAAACGTGCTTGGCCCTTGAGTACCGTAAAACCGTTCTTTCGTCTGTAGTCGACGGCGGACTGGTGAATCGGATCGATCCGGCCAAAGATTCGGTCTCTTATCGCCGGCCAATCAACGCCGGAGAATTTGGCGTCGACTCCGTATTTTCCCGCGGTTTGGGCGCTGAGGGCGACGTCGGCTGCGTAGACATACATCTTCGACGGAATGCAGCCGCGGTTGAGACAGGTGCCGCCGAAGCGGTCAGACTCGACGATTACGGTTCGCCATTTGTCGAAATCGTCGTTTGGCAACATGTTGCCGCTGCCGGCGCCGATGATTGCCAGGTCGAAATGGGTCAATGGTCACTCCCCTTTTAGTCGGACCCTACATGCGGCACAGGTCATGTCGGTCGGGGACGACGGCATTCGGAATCGCACGGCGGAATGTCGTGGACCTGATTCTTGTTTCAACACTCGACGCCTACGTCGCGTCATGTGTTTCCGCCATTTGTCCACACGATCGAGGTGTTTCACTATGAGCGCAGTCATCAACGGCGCCTGTGTCGCTGCCCTCGAACGTTCACGCGGGCGATTGCTCGACCTCGTCTCGCAAGTCGATGAAGACGTCCTTACGGCGCAGCACTCGCCGATCATGTCGCCGATTGTCTGGGACATCGCCCATGTCGGAAATTTTGAAGAACTCTGGCTCGTCCATGCAGTCGCGGGCGACGCGACGACCTCGGCGGCATACGACTACATGTACAACGCGTTCGAGAATCCACGATGGAAGCGGCCTGAACTCCCGCTGCTCTCGCCTGCAGAATCCATCGCCTACCTGAGGCGTGTCCGGAAGCGTGTTGTCGACATACTCGAAGACGTAGAACTTGGGTCGAGCAATCCCGACCCACTCTTGAAAGATGGATTCGTGTGCGCCATGGTTGCCCAACACGAGCAACAACACGTCGAAACCATCCTCGCTACGCTGCAAATCGGCGGTATCGAAATCGAGCCGCCGCGATTCGAGACGCCGACGCCGACGAAACGGCGCGAGATCAGCTTCGAGGCAACGGACGCGACCATCGGAACCGACGACGAGCAGTGGTCCTACGACAACGAGCGACCGCACCACCGGGCCACGCTAGAGGCGTTTCGGATCGACTCCGCCCCGGTTGGCAACGGCGAGTTCGCCGACTTCATCGCTGACGGCGGATACGAGCGTGACGAGCTCTGGTTTGACGACGGTTCATCGTGGCGCGAGACATATTCGGTCTCGGCGCCACAATACTGGGCCCAGGATGGCGATAACTGGACGACACGAGTATTCGGACGTCCCGAACCGATCGACCCAGCGGCGCCAGTCATGCACGTGAGCTGGTATGAAGCGGACGCCTACGCGCGTTGGTCGGGTGGGCGACTGCCGACCGAGGTCGAATGGGAACACGCGGCAAAGGCAGATGCCCTCGACGGCATCGGCGCCGTGTGGGAATGGACCTCGAGCGATTTCGGCGGTTACCAGGGCTTTGGCTCGTTTCCGTACAGCGAGTACTCCGAAGTGTTCTTTGGTTCGGAGTACAAAGTTCTGCGGGGCGCGTCTTGGGCGACTCATCCCGATCTGCGAAGAACCACGTTCCGGAACTGGGACTTCCCGATTCGAAGACAGATATTCTCCGGATTCCGTTGTGCCGGCGACCCCTGAAGCAGACTCATTCGCCGGGTCGACAAGGAGCGCTCATGGCAGTCGATAGTGGATGCGACGACATGGCGTCGTTTGAACTAGACGTGCATTCGCATCCGAGCGACTCCTTCGCGTCGCTCAGTCACGATGTCCGTGGCGGGCTCGGCAGCCGCCCGAAGGAACTGGCGCCAAAGTGGTTCTACGACGAACTCGGTTCCGTTCTGTTCGACGCGATCACAAGGCTCGACGAGTACTACCTTACGCGAGCGGAGCGTTCGATCCTCGAAGCCTCAGCCGCCGAGATCGTCAACGCGAGCGGAGCGGACACGCTCGTCGAACTCGGCTCGGGAACGTCGGACAAGACCCGCTTACTGCTCGACGCTCTGCAACGCCGGCCCGGTCCGAACGGCTACGTCCCGTTCGACGTCAGCGAAGAGATGCTGCGCAAATCAGCAGGAGCGATAGCGTCGGGATATCCCGGACTGAATGTGCACGGCGTAGTTGGCGATTTCGAACGACATCTCGGGCTCATCCCGCGAACGGGCCGTCGACTCATGACGTTCCTCGGTTCGACGATCGGAAACTTCGACCCAAAGGGTCGCTACCACTTTCTCGCCGACCTGGCTGCCGGAATGGACGACCACGATGCACTGCTCATCGGATACGACCTGATCAAAGACGTCACGCGTCTCGAGGCCGCTTATGACGATGCCGTCGGCGTCACGGCTGCGTTCAACAAGAACATCTTGCGAGTCTTGAACCGTCGGCTCGGCGCGAATTTCGACGTGGCGAGATTCAGCCACGTCGCGCGCTACGACGGCGAGAACCAATGGATCGAAATGTCGTTGCGGGCAGACGCCGAGATGACTGTTTTTGTGGCGTCGCTAGACATGATGTTGTCGTTCGACGAGGGCGAGTCGATCCGAACCGAGATCAGCACGAAATTCGCGTTGCCCAGCATTGCCGACGAACTCGAGACTGCCGGACTGCAAATTATCGGATCTTGGACGGACGCAGACGAAGACTTCGCGCTGGTGCTTGCCGGACCTGCGCCAGACCGCCTGTAGTGGTACGCGGCGAGCGGTGTTACGAGGGCAGACGTGAGAGATGTCATCTATTGATCGGGCATCTGCCCGAGATGTCATGTCGTTTTCGTGCATGCCCGAAGAACTCATGACATCTCGCGCGAGACGTATTGAGGCGCGCGCGATCTCTGCGCCAATTGAAAACCGACGACACCCGAAACATGATGCCGGAGTCTGGGCATCGGTGAACCGCCTCACGACAACGTGTCTCCTCCCTCGACTGGAAGAGTTGGCGGCTTCATGGCCCGATCCGGTGAGAGCAGCGCCTCCAGACGTTGATTAGGCGCCCGATAAGGCAACAGCCACGAACTGATTTCGGCTAGTCTTGTCAGCCATGAAACGACTACGGAATCTCAAGCTCATCACTCTCGGCGCAGCCGCGATGACTCTCGTCGCCGCCGCAGCGTTGCCACCCGCATCTGCGTCTGGTCGCCCCGACTCGCCGCAGCCCGCCTTGTCGGCGAGTCAACGGGCGCACGACGAGATCGTCGACTTTTGGACACCGGATCGCCGTGCTTCGGCCGTGCCGGCCGACGTGACTCGGCCGGATCCGCGCAAAGGAAAGCCGCCCGGTAGTCCAGGTGGCGGTGGCGGCTCGGGCGGCGGCGATTCTGGAACCTCTGGGGTCGTGACCGGCGAGCGGTGGACGGCCGGCGGTGACATCATTTTGACGACCGGCAAGGTCTTCTTCACGAAGGGAACTTCGCGGTACGTCTGCTCAGGCAGCGCCGTCGACGGCAGCTTCGGCAGTTTGGTTCTCACCGCGGGTCATTGTGTCAACGATGGCAACGGTGGTCCGTTCCACACGAACTGGATCTTCTATCCGGGCTACGACGGCGGCCCGCATGAGGTTCTCGGCGGCTGGACGGCGACCGACCTGTTCACCACCGACACTTGGGCGAATTCGGCCAACGGTTTCCGCGACGACGCCGGCCTCGCTGCCGTCGTCGGCGCCGATCCGTCGACATCGCTCGAAGCGGCGCTCGGTTCGGCCGGTGTGGGGCAGATGCCGACGATCGTGTTCGACCTGACACCCGATGTCGACTACACCTCGTTCGGATATCCGGCCGCAAAGAAGTACAAGGGTGCGACTCTGACGTATTGCCAAGGTCCGGTATCCGAAGCACTCGACGGCGACGCAACGTTGGCGATGGCTTGTGACATGACGGGCGGTTCGTCCGGAGGTCCATGGATCCGCGATATGGCCAACGGCGCCGCAGAGATCAACTCGCTCAACAGCTACGGATATCGGTCGCTCAAGGGCTACATGTTCGGCCCGGCATTCGACAGTGGCGAGCAGACCATGTTCGTGGGAGCCACCGGGTCGCCTGATTGTGATGCAGCGCTAGCCTTTGGATACGAATGTATCGACTATGCGGATTGACCCGTCTCGTCTTCGCGATCTGAACTGGTCGTGGCTGCCGCTTCAGATTGTGCCCATGATGGCACCAGGGTGATCGGTTTGCGTTCGTTGAAGAGAACCTGAACAAGCGACGCAATTTGTTTGCCCTGATGTTGTGTGAATTCCATGCCTAACTCGACTTCATCGCCGAGATATCGTTGATGGCGGACCATCGCATAGAGTTTGACGCACGAGCCGTCGAAGTCGAACTCGAGCTGGTCGCCGAGGGGTAGCGACCCAGCGTCGTCGGCAGCGATGATGAGCTTTGCGCCCGTCATCGACGCGTTCTCGATTAGTGCGTCTCTGCCGGCGAAACGTCCGGGGATTTGCACATCGAATCTGACCGAAGTTCGGCGTTCGGACGCGTGGTCGATGTGTCTGATTCGTCGGATCGCGACGGATAAGAGGACGACATTCACGAACAACCATGCCGCGGCTGTGTACGCTGTCCAGACGATTCCGTAATGCAACGGGGTCAAGCCTAACAGCGTCAAGACTGCCCAGACCGCTGAGAAGAGGCTCAGAACCAAGATACCGATCAGAAGGATCGGAAAGTCGGCCCGGCGCCGCTCAGAGCCAACACGGCCCTTGTCTGTGACCTCGAAATTGCCGCGTGAAGGCAAGACGAGTCCGAGCGTTGCTTTTAAATTCGCACTCATCCGTATCAAGTCGAACATTGTCGAGAAAATCTGTGGCGCCCTCCGACGCCCCAAGAGAATCAGAGCGAGGCGTTGGACGGCGAAAGTTGGTACGAAGAAGATCGCAAATGTGAGGGGAGCTGCCGTTATCGGCATCGCTCCGGTGAGCAAGACGATGATCGGCAAAAGCAAGAAGGTTAGCGAACGCCAAGCGTCGAACCACCAGAGTAGAGTCGCCGCGTAAGCGATCCTTTGAATGAAAGTGAGACCCCTGCCGGTCACGGGGCGCTCGAGCTTGATGAGCTCCATTGCTCCGCGACCCCACCGAAGTCGTTGATTTTGGTACTGCGACACGTTGGTGGGGGCAAGGCCACGCGCGAGAACTTCGTTGTGGTAGACGGTGCGCCAACCGCGTCGGTGCATTCGGATCGTCGTGTGGATGTCTTCGGTGAGAGTCTCGGTTGCGACGCCGCCGACATCGGCGAGCGCTTCTGCTCGAACGAGAGCATTCGTTCCGCACCAGAACACTGCGTCGAGTGCATTCTTACCGGGTTGGACCACACGATAGAAGAGTTGCTGCTCGTGCACTTGCTCGTCGTCGGCGTTGCCGAACCACCGACGAAACTTCGACTTGCGGTGCTCGAACGACTCCTCGTTGTAGAAGTCTTGTGGAGTCTGGACGAGCGCCACCCTCGGATCTTCGAGGTAGCCGAGCGTATGTGAGAGGAATTCCGGCCTCGCTACGTGGTCGGCGTCGAAGATCGCATAGGCGTCTGCGTCGATGACGCCGAGTGCATGATTGACGTTGCCGGCCTTCGCGTGCTCATTGTCCGGACGTGTCAAGTATGATGCCCCGAGCTGTTCAGCGAGTTCTCTCACGTCGGGTCGCTGGCCATCATCGAGAACCCAGGTCTCGTGCGGTATCTCAATCGCGAGCGCGGCCGCGATCGTCGGTAACAGCACGGGAATGTCTTCGTTGTAGGTGGGGATCAGCACGGCGACTTTCATGGTCGTCGAGCTAACGGGCTTGGCTGGGGGGAGCGAGTCGATGCTCCACAGTGAGATCGTCAAGAGCCCGAGACTAATTACGATGTGGATTTCGACGATGAGCAGCGGTAGGGAAATCCACCATTGCTCGAGATTGAGCGTCCAGCCGATGCGCCATGTGAGATAGACGAGGCTGGCCACGATCGCGACCAGCGCAACCGTGCGAATCAGCAGCTTGCGCGACGGCGTCTCAGGCGGAAGTCCAGAAGGGTCGGGATGATCCGACAGTGTGTACGCCGGATCGTCTCTTTCCGTTGGCATATTCATGTCATCGGTTGTCGACCGTGCTGATTTGAGGCATCCCTCAGCTGCGGTCTACAGCGAAACTGTCGAGGCGAGTAGTCTCACCCGATGCATTCAGCCACATTCGAATCACCGGTTGGGGAGCTGACGATCACGACCGAAGGCGATCGGTTGGTCGGTGTCGATTGGGGCGGGGCGGCGGAGAGATACGTTGCACATGGCGCCGCAACGACCGAGAACGTAGAGCGTCAACTCGCCGAGTATTTCGGCGGTCGCCGAAAAGAGTTCGACCTGCCTATCGAACTCAACGGTGTGTCAGAGTTCGCTTGCCGTGTGCTCGAAGTGATGGCGACGGTTCCTTACGGTGAGACCATCACATACGGTGAACTCGCCGCCGAAGCCGGTTCGCCGGGAGCGGCCCGCGCTGTTGGGCGTGTCTGTGGAGCGAACCCGATCGCGATCGTGATTCCGTGCCATCGGGTGGTCGGGGCGTCGGGGCTGGGCGGTTTCGGGCCCGGCCCGGCGATCAAGAAGCGGCTGCTTGCCCTCGAAGGCATCACCGTCGGCTGATCTCTCGGGATCCCGCTCGCCGTCCCAATACGCCATATCGTCCGCGAATTTGATTACCCTATGTCTCTTGTAGCCGGCACCTCATCGGATGGGACTCGATGTCGATGCAAGTCGAGGCACTATGAAACGATTTGTCGTCGGTTTGGTGACGGTCATCGCGCTCTTGGCGTCGACCTCTCCGGTAGGGGCCGAGGTCACCGATGGCGACATTTCTGCTGCCCGGGATCGGCTCATCAGCACTCAAGCGGCGGCCGACAGCGCTGCCGGCAATCTCGTTGCGGCGCGCCGAGCCGAACTCGCGGCCGGCAAGCGTGTATCAGAGGTCGAGGTCGAAATCGCCGGACTGAAGGGCAGGGTCGCCGAACTGACAGCGCTACTCAAGGCAAAGGCGATTCATGCATACAAGAACAACGGAGATCTGTCGTCGTTGACTTACGTCGCCGGGATAGTCGATCTCGAGGAACAGGATCGTCGCCAGATGTATCTCGGCGCGGTGATCGAGCAAGACAACCGCAACTTAGCCGAGATGAGTTCGGCAAGAGAAGACCTTGCCGCGCGAGAAGTGGAGCTCTCGGCGGAGAAGCAAAAGTTCGAAGAAGCCAGCGCAGGTGCAGAGATTGAAAAACGCAAGGTCGACGATGCGCTGGCCACGATCGCTGCTGAGAAAGCCCGGCTGGAGACCGAAAAAGCGTCACAAGACAAAGCGCGTGCCGCGGCTGCTGCCAAAGCGCTCGAGGATGCCCGTCGCGAAGCCTCTGCGGCAACCGAAAAGCGTGCGTCGAGCGCGGGCGCTGGTAGCAGTTCGGGAGGTGGCGGCGGCCGCAGTTCCGGAGGAGGTGGCGGTGTCGCCTACGGCGGATCGAGCTGCCCGGTCGCCGGTGGCTTTACGATCACGAGTTTCTGGGGCGACGGACGCAACCACAGAGGGCTCGACATGGCTGCGCCTGTAGGCACGCCGACGGTAGCGATCACGAGCGGCACGATCGCGCGTTCTGGTAGCGGAGGCGGCTACGGCAACATGGTGTATCTCGCAGGCGACGACGGCAACTCATATCTCTACGCCCACCACCGGAGCAACGCAGTGAGCACCGGCCAGAGGGTTTCTGCCGGACAAGTCATCGGCTACGTGGGGTCGACCGGGCAGTCATCGGGCAATCACCTGCATTTCGAGGTCCACCCGGGCGGCGGAGGCGCGGTCGACGCTTATCCGACCGTCCGCGGAGTGTGCTGACGACCGCCGCGGCGCGCGGCACGGAGATGAGTCGATGTCGACAAATCTTGCGTGGAAGAATCTGACTCGCGACAAACCCCGTTTCGCGATTTCGGTTGGCGCGGTCGCGTTTGCCGTTCTGCTGATTCTGATTGTGGCAGGCATCTATTCGGGCATTTCTCAGCAAGCGACAGAGTACATCCGAACGGTCGGCGCCGATGTTTGGGTCGTAGAGTCTGACTCTTCGGGTGACTTCTTTCACGGCGTTTCGACGATTCCCGCAGACGTGGCGCCAAGCCTGGTCAGTGTCGAAGGCGTCACGGGAGTGTCGCCGCTGATCGCTCGACCGGTTGTCTTCGACCGCGACGGCCGCGATGTCGACCTGTTCCTTCTCGGCGTGAGCGAGTCGGGGCCCGGTTCTCCGGCCTCTGTGACTGACGGCGTTCGCACGCCTGGGCGGGGCGAAATCGTGATCGACAGAGTCTTCGCGCAAAACGAGGACGTGAGAATCGGCGACTCGCTGGTGATCAGAGACACAGAGTTTCGCGTTGTCGGCATAGCGCGTGGCGGCAACGCCATTGTTACCCAATTCGCTTGGATCAACCTCGCCGACGCAGAACAGCTCATTGTCGAACCGGGCCTCGTCAACTACTTCTTGCTCTCTACGTCGACGGTTGCCGAGGCGCCTGCGGTAGTCGACCGTATCCGCGCAGAGATACCGAGCGTCAAGGCGCTGACGGCCGAGGCGTTTGCCGACAACAACACGGCAGATCTGCGCGAGGGTTTCTTGCCGATCGTTTGGGTACTCGTGATCATTGCGTTCTTCATTGGGACAGCGATAATCGGTCTGACTATTTACACGGCGACGATCGAAAAACAACGCGAGTACGGCGTGTTGAAGGCGATCGGCCTGTCGAATCGCCGGCTGTTGAGTGTGATCATCCAGCAGTCGCTCGCTGCCGGCGCGATCGGTTTCGTCGTCGGGGTCGGGTTGACTGCGGTCGTGAGGATACTGTTCGAGTGGTTATTGCCGTCGTTTGTCACGACGCTGCGTCCGGTCGACGTCGCGTTTGTGGCGGTGGCAGCGTTGTTCATGAGTCTGCTGGCATCGTTGGTGCCGGCGAGGCCTCTGGTCAGGCTCGATCCCGCGAGCGTTTTCAGAACGTGAGAGAGCAATGACGTCGGCGCTGCGCTTCGAAGATCTGACGAAGACTTTCGGGTCGGGCCGAACCGTTGTGAATGCCGTTCAGAGCGCGTCGCTCCAGGTAGCCAGGGGCGAAATCGTCCTCATCATGGGCCCGTCGGGCGCCGGCAAGACGACGCTGCTGTCAATGTGCGGCGCTCTGATGAAACCGACGTCGGGTCGGGTGTGGATCGGCGACGTCGAGATAACGTTGCTCTCGAAGCGTCAATTGCCCGCTCTTCGCCTGCACAAAATCGGGTTCATATTCCAGTCGTTCAGCCTTCTCGCAAATCTGACGGCGCTCGAAAACGTCCGTATCGTTCTCGATGCCGCTGGAGACTCGAAGGCGTCGGCGAATCGTCGAGCGCGTGGGCTTTTGGACGAACTCAAATTGACCGACCGCGCTGATTTTCTGCCCGAGAAACTGTCGGGCGGTGAAAAGCAGCGAGTTGCTATTGCGCGTGCTTTGGCCAATGATCCACCGCTCATATTTGCCGACGAACCGACCGCGAATCTCGACTCACGGGCCGGGTATCAGGCGATGCACATGCTCGAGATTCTCGCTAAAGAACACGACAAGACTGTCGTGGTCGTCACCCATGACCAGCGCATCGAGGATGTCGCCGACCGTGTGCTCTGGCTCGAAGACGGTCTGCTCACCGACCATCGGGCCCAAGCTTCAGAACTCGCGGTCGATCCCGTGTGCTCAATGACAATCAACGTAGCGCGCGCGGCGGGGGCCCGAAGATTTCAGGGTGACACGTACTCGTTTTGTTCGCAGATATGCCTCGATCGCTTCGACGTGGAACCAGTACGGTTTGCCGGTAAGCCCCCGAGCGCCGAGGCTTGACCGATGGACGAATCGTCATGTGAGCCCCTCGACGGCCATGACAGCACGGCCTCCGTCGGTACGGCGACCGAACACAACACTGGTCGCGGGAAGGGGAGCGTCGAGGCCGACTCGTTCGCGAATCTTCCCGAGTCGCCGATGAAAGCGATGGCGAAGCTCGGCGGCTGGAAGATCCTGCGTTCGATGCGCACGGCGATCTGGTTGCTTCTAGCTCTGATCGCGGCAACAATGATACCGGTATTCGTTCCACAGCGCATCGCCGAAGCAAACAAAGTTGCGCAAATCGCCGCCGGGAACTCCACCTGGTACCAAGTCGCCGAACGGCTTCAGCTTTTCGACGTCTTCGGCTCGCCCTGGTTCGCAACGATCTATATCTCGCTTTTTGTCGTCCTCACTCTTTGCATCGTTCCTCGGACATTGAAGTTCGTGCGCACGTTCAAACGTGCCACGGCCACACCGACCCGAGCCGAGATGCCGCGTCTCGCCAACACCGCCTCGTGGGAGACCGCAGTCGACGTCGACACGGCGACGGTACGAGCACGCCGCCAACTCCGCCGATCGCTCTACCGGGTCGGCAAGCCGAGCGCCACGGGTCAGTTCGTGGCTGAAAAGGGCGTACTGCGCGAGTTGGGCAGCCTGGCTTTTCATTGGTCGTTCTACTTGATCCTTGCCGCGATGTTTGTATCGCGCGCGTTTGGATTCACCGGTTTCGCCGTACTGGTCGAAGGTGAGAGCATGGTCGAAGCGCCGATTCGCATCGACCAGTACGACCCAGGGTGGTTCGGCGACGCGTCGCACCGCGGTTTTGAGGTGATTCTCGACGATTTCAACGTCGAATTTCGCGACGATACCGGCGCCGCTGCGGATTTCGTATCCAGCATTCGAGTCATCGATGACGGAGAGCAAGTCATCGAAAAAGACGTTCGCGTGAACGATCCGCTCGACTACAGGGGCGTGAAGTTCTTCCAGAGCAGCTTCGGATGGGCTGCCCGCGTGGTCGTGCGAGACTCGACGGCAGAGGTCGTTTTCGACGACTTCGTAATACTGAGCCGAGACGGGCCACGCAATACCTGGTCGGGCGTCGTGAAAGTTCCCGGTGTCGAGCCGCAAGCCGGATTCCGACTCTTCTTCTTTCCGACCGCCCTGGTGATCGAACCCGAAGACGCTCAGACCTTCGGCGACGAACTCGGGCCCGGCGTGCGGCTGGTGGCGAGATCGGGGCCGCCGACGGCCGACTCTCCGTTGTTGTTGTTCACCGAGTACCGCGGAGACCTCGGGCTCAACACAGGCATCCCGCAGAATGTCGCCGGCCTCGATACGACGAGGCTCGGTGACCCGATCGATCTCGGTTTCGCCGAACTCGGAACGGGCGCCAACGCCTTTGCTGACGGGCTAGAGGTTTCGTTTCCTGAATTGCGCCACTATTCGGTATTCCGCGTGAAACGCGACCCTGGGCTGTGGCTTGCGCTGTTCGCGGCGATCTTTCTGACCGTCGGTCTGGCGCTCTCGTTGTATGTCTCGCGACGCAGGCTTTGGGTTTCGGTCCAACCAGCGGCCGACTCGTCTTCGCCCTCGCAGACGATCGTCACCGTCGGCGGCATCGCTTATCAACGCAAAGACAGCTTTCCGCACGAGTTCGCAAAGCTGGCGGCAAAGTTGCGCGGACAGATTCCAGAGCTAGAGCGCATACCGCAAGAGGTTTCGTGAATCGGCGTAGTTTGGAAGGGCGCGCTGCCGGCGGCAAACGACCGGCCGTGGTGGTCGCGGTGTTCGTCGTCATTCTGGTTGTGTCGTCGTGTGCGAGGAGCGCCGACGAGAATGTCAACGCATGCGGCGCTCGGGTCGTAGACGTGAACATCGATCTTCCCGATTTTGAAGGTGAGACGATCTATGACGAGCCATTCGACATGAGCGAATACCGGTCGGGCATCGTCGTCTTGAACGTATGGGGAGCTTGGTGCGTCCCGTGCCGCGCAGAAGCGCTCGACCTTGCCGCGTCGGCGCGGGAACTCGCAGGCCGTGGGGTGCGATTCCTCGGAATCGACATTCGAGACAACAAGCCGGCCGCCCGATCCTACGACAAGGAATTCGACGTCCCATACCCGTCGATCTTCGACAGACCAGGCAAGGTTGCCGCGGACCTCAACGTTCCGGCGCCGCCGGCGACGCTTTTCGTGAAAGATGGCGCCGTTCGCTCCTGGACACTCGGCGCCGTCGACAGCGACCTGATCCGTTGCGCGGTCGACGAACTGGTCGACGCCGCATGAAGGGCGTCCAACGGGGCGTTTCGATTCTGACGGACGTCGCGTACTTCTCGGCGACCGCACTCGCCCCGTCGATAGTTGGTTCGCGATTGGAGCGACGGTTTGTTCACAAGTGGTATCGAAGCCATGCCGACCACTACGACGGAGACATCGTCGACGAAGAGTATGGCAACGCCTTGCGTGCGGCGCTCGACCAGAGCCGATGTCGACCCGGCCGCGTTCTCGACGTATGCACAGGCACGGGCAACGCAGCTCTGGAAGCAGTGTCTCGCTATCCGGGGGCCGAGGTGAGCGCATTTGATCTCTCGGCGGCGATGCTGGTCAAGGCGCGAGAGAATACAGGCGAGAGCGTCGGGTTGACTCAAGCCAGTGTCGATGCGCTTCCGTACCGCGACGGTACATTCGACCTCGTGATCGGCCAGAATTCGATGTGCGATCCGGCACAGATGGTCCGTGTGCTGAAACTGGGCGGCACGCTCGTGATCTGCTACACGTCGGGGGGCAGCGTTCCAAACATCGTGGTGAAATTGATGACGCGGCGCCTGTTACGCCTCGGGCTCAGCGACGTTCGCTCCGAAAGGGGTGACAGCGATTTGTTTGTCACGGGCGGCGCCTGCGGCTTGATGGCGCACCGTGAAGACAGACCGGATTGCCGATTCCGCTGCGCTCGAAGATTCGGTAGTCGCTTCTGGCATGAAGCCGCCGGGCGTTGTATCGACCTTGGCAGGGCTGCCACTCGGTTATTGGGCACGTGCTGTCGCGATCGCCGGCGTGAGCCTGCTTGCACTCGCCATCCCGACACGGGTCATCCCGAACGACTTTTTTGCCCGGATGATTCCGACTCGACCAATCGACTACGTATTCGTCGCCGTCTCGTCGATTTTGATCGGGTTGACCCTTGCTCTACCAAGCCGCCAAACCAAGAACACAAGTGGAAGCGCCAACGTCGATAAGACGTCCAGGACGTCAACGATCGTCGCTGGATTCACCGCCTATTTTGCGGTTGGGTGCCCGATCTGCAACAAGATCGTTATCTCGGTTCTCGGCGTGAGCGGCGCCTTCAGCTACTTCGCGCCAATACAGCCGATACTGGGTATCGGAGCAATCGCGCTTTTGGTCTATGGCCTGCGGCGCCGTGTCCGGGCCGCCGGTGCACCTACCTGCCCAATCTGACCCGGCTGCTCGAGCACCACGACGTCGAGCCGCTCTGAACGGTTGAAACGATCGAAGGTTCGCGCGCTAATGTGGCGTCATGGCAAAGTCGAAGCGATACCGAAGACCCGACTCGGCGCTACCACCGGAGCGCGAGGCGCCGACACGTCGTTCGATGCCGAAGAAGAGCGTGCGGTATCGCCCAGGGTGGCACAAGATCCTTGGATGGGCCCTCGTCGGAGTCGGTGTTTTCGTGGCCGTCATCAATGACCTGGCTTTGATCAGCGTACCCACTCCAATGCCGGGCGGGCACAGTGAGTTCTATCTAGTTGCGGGCATTGCCCTCGCGGCCTGGGGCGGGTGGTGGCTCGCCACCTTCGACCGCCCTACCAACGTCGCGCGGTGACCTGCTGCGACGAACAAACGTGTGACCATGGTGCGTTTGGCGGCCTCCGGGTGTCGATACCGTCGGACGCGTCGTCACGACGACCGTCGGAACCAACTGGTCACGGCCAGGCCCCGCCGGTGTGGCTCAACAACGACCAAACCTATCTGGTCATGGCCAGGCCCCGTGGAGCGGGCCATACAATGACCGATTCGACTCTTGAGTCGATCTCAAGTTCGAGTCAGATCTTGTTCGGCCGAGGATCCGAACGTCCACGGCTACTGTCGCCACAGGTTCGTGGCACCGCGGTCACTTATGTGGGTATCCGTATCCGCAGGCGACGCTCTCAGGATTCATCGCCTGCCGCGAACTCGGAAATCGTTCAGCGCTGAGAAGCGCCCTCGCCGTCAGCTCGTCAGAGCAGCCCGAGCGTCGTGCCGACGTTGCGCATTGTCGCCCCGCCCGCTTCGAGCGCAATCGACAGCGCCGTTGGGACGTCGAGGTCGTCGTGAAGCGCGGCGACCGCGGCGGCGGTCGCGGACGGGTCGTTCGTCGAGCGCCCTGCCGCCGCCCAGACCTGCTCGAGCTTTGTCGAAGCGTCCTCGAGGTGGGACGGGTCGAACGTCCAGCGTTTTTGCCAGGGGCGGTCTATCAGCATGAGACGGATTGCAGCCGGTTCCCACCGCTCGACCAAGTCGGCCACGTAGACGAGATTGCCGAGCGACTTCGACATCTTTGTACCGTCGTACCAGACCGTCCCGACGTGCATCCACGCTCGCACGAACGGTCGAACACCTGTGAGCGCCTCGCTCTGCGCGGACTCGTACGCGTGATGCGGAAACTTCAGGTCGTCGCCGCCGCCGTGGATGTCGATCGAAGTGCCGAGCAGCGACATTGCCATCGCCGAGCACTCTGCGTGCCAACCCGGGCGTCCGTCGCCCCACGGCGAAGGCCAACGGGGCTCGTCGCCTACGCTCGCTTGCCAGAGCGGGACGTCGAGCGGGTCGTCTTTGATCGGGTCGTCGGGGCGCCCCCCGTTCTCGGCCGCGAGCGCGATCGCCTCGTCGTTGCTCAACCCGTCGAGATATGGCATGACACGGGCGCCGCGGAAGAACACGTTGCCTTCACGTTCATAGGCAGCCCCGGCGGCGAGCAGGCCATGCGTGAGTTCGACGACCTCTTCGATGAAGTCACGAGACCGAGGTTCATAGCTGGGGCGCTGCACGCCGACCGAGCGCATGTCCTCTTCGAAGCGGAAAGTCTGCTCTGTGCCGAGCACGCGGTAGTCGACGCCACGTTCGGCGGCTTCACGCAAGATGTCGTCGTCGATGTCGGTGATGTTGCGACACAGCTCGACACGAATCCCATCGGCTTGCAAAACCCGCGCAGCGGTGTCGATCCAAACGTAGGTTGCCGCGTGGCCGAGATGTGTCGTGTCGTACGGCGTGATCCCACACACGTAGATCCGTGCACGGCCGACCACGGGGAGCGCGATGTTGCGGATCGTCAGCGTCATGGATGCGATTATGCCCGCGATTGTGCCCAAACATCGAAGCATTCGCTCGATTCTTTGCCGACGGACGTGTAGATTTTAAAGTATGAGAACTGTCGAACATCAGCGTGTATCCAGCATCGAACCAAGTCGGGCATCCAGCATCGAACCAAGTCGTCGACGCCCTCCGATCGGAATTGTCGGCATCGCCGTCACCATCCTCGTTGTCGCGTTCGTGTTGGCGGTTGCATGGATGATGTTCGCGTTCTTGGTGTCGATCGTCTGGCTCGGCCTCAAGATCGCGATTGTGCTGGCGGTCTTTGCGCTCTTGCTCGTTCTCGTCGGCATGTTCCGCGCCCACGTGCTCAAGCGCTGACGCTCCGGCCCGGTTCGGATCTGGATGGGTTCGGATCTGGACGGGTTCGGATCTGGACGGGTTCGGATTAGAATGGATCGACATCCGGCAACGTCGCCGGGGTGGGCGACGGCTGTGATCGTCCGCTGACTCAGAGTGCGTCTTGAGTACGTACGGGCGAACAGGAGACCGGATGCACGTTCTCGACCAAGAGCGTGACGCCTGCGGCATCGGCTTCGTAGCCACCGACGACGGCTCCGCCCGACGCGACGTGCTCGATCTCGTACTCGGCGGCCTCGCAAATGTGAAGCATCGCGGGGCGCTCGCAGCGGACGCTCGAAGCTCCGACGGCGCCGGCGTATTGATCCCGATCGACGAACGCGTCTTTTTGAGTTTCGCGGCCGACTCGGGAATCGAAGTTTCCGACGATGTCGACCTCGGCGTCGTGATGGCCTTTCTCGACGGCGGCAGCGGCCCGAACGCCGATGCCGAGCGAACACGAACGCGTCAGATCCTTCGAGAAGCATGTTGGGCGGAAGGGATAGATCCGCTCGGATGGCGCGTGGTGCCGGTCGAGCGGGCCGAATTGGGGACGTACGCCGCCGAATCCGCGCCCCAGATCGAGCAGCTTCTCATGTCGGTGCCGCGTGACGTGGAGGTCGTCGATAGACAACGCCGCGCCTACCGGGCTCGTCGGCGCGCAGAAAAAGCTGCCGCGGCAGCCGGTGAGGATCTCTATTTCGCTTCGTTTGGTTTCGACACCGTCGTCTACAAAGCTCTTTGCCCGGGCGACGCGCTCGCATCGTTCTATCCAGATCTTGCCGACGAACGGTACGTGGTCCCGTTCGGCATCTTCCACATGCGTTTCAGCACGAATACGGCGCCGAGTTGGCAACGAGCGCAGCCGTTCAGGTTCCTTTGTCACAACGGTGAGATCAATGCGATCGCCGGCAATGAGCGACGGATGACGGCGCGGTCGCAACTTGGCGCGGGTGCGATATGCGATGACGAATCGCTCATCCGGCCGGTCCTTGCCGTGGGAGACTCCGACTCGGGGATGCTCGACTCCGCGCTCGAGTTACTCGTGCGCGGTGGGCGCGATCTGCGCCACGCCGCGGCGATGCTCATCCCACAGGCGTGGGAGAATGTGCCGGACATCGCAGCTCCGGTCCGCGATTTCTACCGTTTCAACAGTTGCCTCATGGAACCATGGGACGGCCCCGCCGCCGTTATTGCGACCGACGGACGCCGCGTGACCGCATCGCTCGACCGCAACGGTCTGCGCCCGTTGCGCTGGGCGGCATCGTCGGCGGGGCTTATCATGGCTTCGTCAGAGGCCGGAGCGGTCGACCTGTCGGGCATGGGCGAGATTCGCCGGGGCAGGCTCGGTCCCGGCCAAATGCTCTGTGTCGACCCCGACGCGGGCGGGCTACAACTCGACGAATTCATCAAGATCGATCTCGCCGAGCGAAAGCCGTATGGCCGTTGGGTTGAGGACGGCCTGATTCCGGTCGGGGCCGGCGACACGATCGACATAATCCGTCACGATGTCGAAGAGCGCCAGCGATTGTTCGGATGGACGTCCGAAGAAGTCGCGATGATCGTGAAGCCGATGGCCGCCGACGGCAAGGAACCGACCTTTTCGATGGGTGACGACGTCCCGATTCCGGTCTTCGGTGAGCGCTACCGACCGGTTCACCATTATCTGAAACAGCGATTTGCGCAGGTCACGAACCCGCCGATCGACCATTTGCGTGAACGTGTGGTCATGAGTGGACGCACGCTGCTCGGCCCGCGCGATCCTCTCCTGTGGGAGCGTGAGGCGGCGGCGCGACTCATTGAGCTTCCGGGATTCGTGATCTATCCGTCGACGGTCGCGACGTTGACCGATGCTGAGACTGCCCCGTTCGAACCGGTGGTGATCGACATCACCTTCGATGTATCGGACGGTGCGGCCGGGTTGGAGGCTGCCGTCGATCGGATCGCCGGCGCAGCATGCGATGCGGCGAGTTCAGGCGTCGTGATGATCACGCTCGATGACAGCGCGGTAGCGGAGTTTCGAGTGCCGGCGCCGATCCTCTTGGCGGCCGCCGCAACTCACCAGGCGTTGGTCGACGCAGGTCTGCGGAGCCGAACGAGCCTGATCGTCGATAGTGGCGAAGTGAAGGAGACTCATCATCTCGCCACGCTCATCGGGTACGGCGTCGATGCGGTGTGTCCGCGACTCGCATTCGAGACAGTCGCGGAGATGGCCGACGCTGCGGCCTTCGGCGATGACATCACGGCCGGTCTTGCCCAAGAGCGCTATCTTGGAGCGCTCGAAGATGGTGTTCTCAAGATAATGTCGAAAATGGGTATTTCGACAGTCGATTCGTATCGAGGCGCCGGCATCTTCGAGGCGATTTCGCTCGGGCACGACGTTGTCGACAAGTGCTTTGTTGGCACCGTTTCTGTGGTTGGGGGAGCGACGTGGGAGATGCTCGGCGTCGCGCTGTTGGATCGACACGCTGCCGGTGTTGGAGAGGCGAAACTCGCCAGCCCAGGTCTCGTTCGATTCCGCAAGGGTGGCGAGTATCACGCGAATAATCCGGAGTTGATCGAGGTCTTGCACGAATCGCTCGGTCTTGAGTCTGACAAGAAACGACGCAAGCGCGATCGGGGCGCCGGTCAGGTCCAAGTCCTTGAAGACACGTTTGATGGCGGTGCCGCGCAGGACGTTCTCGCCGCAAAGCTCCTCAACGAGGCGGCTCGAACTGCAGATCAAGATCTGTATCGCAAATTTTCTGAACTCGTAAACAGTCGACCTGCAACCGAGCCACAGGACCTACTCGAATTCGTGGAATCAGCCGAAGCTATACCTATAGTTGAGGTTGAGGGCATCGACGAGATCACGAAGCGGTTTACGACGGGGGCGATGTCGCACGGAGCATTGAGCCGCGAAGCGCACGAAACGCTCGCGATTGCGATGAACATGATCGGCGGGCAGTCGAACTGCGGAGAAGGCGGCGAGGGGCCCGACCGGTTTAGGACTCGCGGCACCGACAGAGACCGGAATTCGAAGATCAAGCAGATAGCGTCCGGCCGGTTCGGCGTAACACCCGAATATGCGATCCACGCCGACGAACTCCAAATAAAGATGGCGCAGGGTTCGAAGCCGGGCGAAGGCGGGCAGATTCCCGGCCACAAAGTAACCGAGGAGATAGCCGAACTTCGGCGAACCCAGCCCGGCGTCACCTTGATAAGCCCGCCGCCGCATCACGACATCTATTCGATCGAGGATCTCGCCCAGCTCATCTTCGACCTCAAGCAGGTCAATCCCGATGCGCTCGTCTCGGTCAAACTCGTCTCGGTTGCCGGAGTTGGGACGATCGCGGCAGGTGTAGCGAAGGCACTCGCCGACGGCATCCACATCTCTGGCTCGAACGGCGGAACGGGCGCTTCGCCGCTCAGCTCGATCAAACACGCCGGAATGCCTTGGATACTCGGCCTCGTCGAGACGCAGCAGGTCTTACGTGGGAACGACCTTCGTGAGCGGGTCCGCTTGTCGGTCGACGGAGGGTTCAAGACCGGCCGAGACGTTATGATCGCGGCGCTGCTCGGCGCCGACCAATACAGCTTCGGCACGGCTGTGCTCATGGCCGAGGGTTGCATCATGGTTCGCGCCTGTCATCGCGACACGTGTCCGACCGGTATCGCCACTCAGCGCGAACAGTTCCGGGCGAAATTCAACGGTACGCCGGAGATGGTCGCCGCCTATATGCGTTCTGTAGCCGAGGAGACACGCGAGCTGCTCGCGATGCTCGGGTTTAGAACACTCGACGAGGCGATCGGCCGAGTCGACAAGCTTGTCCAGGCCAAGACCGGCGACCCAAAGCTCGACTCGGTCGATCTGAGGCCTCTGCTGCGCACAACCGATCGCGGCAAGCGCCACTACGGCGGGCGGCTCCCGATCCATGACACGCGGTCTGAACTCGGTGATCGAGTGTGCGCGGACGCGTTCCGCGCACTCTGGGAAGGCGATGCGATCGACCTCGAATACGAGATCACGAACCGAGACCGGACGGTAGGCGCCGCGCTCGGCGGCGCCGTAGCGCTCGAATTCTCGGAGCACGTACCTCCCGGATTCGCGACGATCATGTTTCGAGGCATTGCCGGCCAGAGTTTTGGAGCGTTTCTCACGAAGGGGGTCGACTTCCGTCTCGTCGGCGAAGCCAACGACTATGTCGGCAAGGCGATGGCCGGGGGACGGATCGTGATAATGCCGCCCGCAGACGACCTCGGCTCGCCGTGCCTCGCCGGAAACACTGTTCTCTACGGAGCAACCGGCGGCGAACTCTTTATCGCCGGCTCGGCGGGCGAGCGGTTCGGTGTTCGAAACAGCGGGGCGACGGCAGTTGTCGAAGGCGTCGGTCAGCACTGCGCCGAATACATGACCGGTGGACGCATCGTCGTGATCGGCGATATCGGCGACAACCTCGGCGCCGGTATGAGCGGGGGCGACGTTCTCGTCCATGACCCGCATGGGCGTCTCCAGGGCAAGGTCAACACCGCGCTCGTGAGAATCGTTCGACCGTCTACCGAGTCACTCGACACTGCCCACCAGCTCATCGAACGCCACGCCAACCTCACCGGGTCGCAGCGGGCGAAGCAGCTACTCGCCGACTGGGACGACACTCATTCCGACATTTGGAGGATCATCCCTACGTCAGAACTCAGCCTGGTCGAAGGCGTCCAGGCCCAAGCGGCGCCGACGGCGCGTTGACCTTGCGCTCACATCTCAGTTGAAGTCAGCTCCGCCAGGAGCGGATCGTTCGTCGGCGACGGCGATACGGTCATTCGAGAATCGGCCGCGTTAAGATATGGCTAGCGAGTGGTTCCGGAGCCACGTATACGTATTAGGGGAGTGATTGAAGTGGCCGAGGACGAGGGCGACGTTGGCGCCCCGACAAGGCTCGAACAGGTCGCGATACGTTTTGCGGGCGACTCTGGCGATGGAATGCAGCTCACGGGCGACCGGTTCACGGCCGCCGCAGCGGTGTTTGGCAATGACCTCGTCACGTTCCCGAGCTATCCCTCCGAGATTCGTGCGCCCGCGGGGACGCTTGCGGGCGTATCGTCGTTTCAAGTTCATTTCAGCGACCATGAGATCCTTACGCCGGGCGACGAACCACAGGTCCTCGTTGCGATGAATCCGGCGGCGCTCAAGGCCGAGCTGCACATACTCGAACGCGGCGGGACGCTGATCATCAACGTCGACGCGTTCGACGAACGCAATCTCGCCAAGGCTGGATACGAGTCGAATCCGCTCGAAGACGACACGCTCGACGGCTACACCGTCTACGAAGTGCCGATGACATCGCTTGCCTCCGACGTGGCGAAGGCGGCCGGCGCGAAGCCGCGCGACGCCGGGCGATCGAAGAATTTCTTCGCGCTGGGCCTCGTCTCGTGGATGTACACGCGTCCGATCGACCACACGATCGAATGGCTCAACGACAAGTTCGAGGGCAAAGACGTCATAATCGCAGCGAACGTCGCGGCGCTCAAGGCTGGATACAACTTTGGCGTGACGACCGAACTCTTTGGCGACCAGTACACGGTTGCGCCAGCGCCGGCCGAGGCCGGCGAGTATCGCTCGATCAGCGGCAACACTGCGCTTGCCTTCGGTCTGATAACTGCCAGCCGGCTTGCCGGGCTGCCGATGTTTCTCGCGAGCTATCCGATCACGCCTGCTTCAGATGTGTTGCACGAGATTTCCAAGCACAAGAATTTCGGTGCGCGCACGGTCCAGGCCGAAGACGAGATCGCAGCCGCCGGGATGGCGCTCGGCGCAGCCTACGCCGGCCAGTTCGGCGTGACGACAACGAGCGGCCCCGGCTTCGATCTCAAGGCCGAGATGATTGGGCTCGCCAACCAGCTCGAGCTGCCGCTGCTCATTGTCGACGTGCAGCGGGGCGGGCCGTCGACGGGGCTTCCGACCAAGACCGAGCAGAGTGACCTGATGCTCGCGATGTTTGGGCGCCACGGCGAGTCGCCTCTGCCGATCGTCGCGGCGCAGAGCCCGGTCGACTGCTTCTATGCTGCGATCGAGGCATCGCGGATCGCTCTCGAATACATGACGCCCGTGATACTGCTCACCGATGGTTATCTCGCCAACGGGTCCGAGCCGTGGCGAATCCCAGACCCAGCGGATTTTGCCCGTATCGATGTTGCGTTCCAGACTCGACCCAACGCGGTCGATGACGACGGCGAACCGGCGTTCATGCCGTATCTGCGCAACGACAAGTTGGCACGTCCATGGGTCATCCCCGGCACCAAAGACTTGCAACACCGCATCGGCGGGCTCGAACACGCCGACGGCACCGGCAACATCTCATACGACCCGGCGAACCACGAACACATGGTCCGCCTCCGGGCTGAACGCGTCGCACGGGTAGCCGATACGATCGAACCGCTTGCCGTGGACGATCCCGACGGTGCAGATCTGCTCGTCGTCGGATGGGGTTCGACCTACGGGGCGATTCAACAAGCGGTGCGCAACGTGCGCTCGAGTGGAGGATCGGTCGCCCATTCACATCTGCGGCACATGAATCCCTTCCCGAAGAACACGGGTGAGGTCCTCAGCCGATACGACCGCGTTTTGGTGCCCGAGATGAACATGGGTCAACTCGCACGCCTGCTCAGGGCGGAATATCTTGTCGACGCCAAGAGCCTCACGAAGATCCAGGGCCTGCCGTTCGCGTCGACCGAGATCGAAAAGGCGATTTTGGAGATGGCTTGACAACTGCAGAAGTCGGTCGATGCCCGAAGTCTCGACCGAACAACGATAAGGGAATCCGCCGATGACCTCGGATGATGATCAAGGCGGCGCCGGCACGCTCACACGCAAAGACTTCCAGACCGACCAGGAAGTCAGGTGGTGCCCAGGCTGTGGCGACTACACGATCCTAGCGACCGTGCAGACCTATCTGGCTGACATCGGCGTGGAACGCGAGAACACCGTGTTCGTGAGTGGAATCGGCTGTGCGGCCCGGCTCCCGTACTACATGAACACCTACGGGATGCACAGCATCCACGGTCGAGCGGCCGCGATCGCTACCGGGATCGCAGTTGCCCGCCCCGACCTCGACGTCTGGGTCGTGTCAGGCGATGGCGACGCACTCTCGATTGGCGGGAACCACCTGATCCATGCCTTGCGTCGCAACGTTTGTATGACGATCCTGCTGTTCAACAACCAGATCTACGGGCTCACGAAAGGGCAGTACTCGCCGACGAGTGAGCTCGGCAAGGTGACGAAGTCGACGCCGTTCGGGTCGATCGACACGCCGTTCAACCCCGTCAGCCTCGCGCTCGGCGCCGAGGCGAGTTTCGTCGCGCGCACCCTCGACATCGATCGCAAGCACACGACGGCTGTGCTCGAGCGGGCACACGCTCACAACGGGACGGCTCTCGTCGAGATCTACCAGAACTGCAACGTCTTCAACGACAAGGCGTTCGAGATGGTCACCGGCCGCGAGCATCGTGCCGCGAATCAGATTCGCCTCGAACACGGGGAACCGATCCGTTTTGGCGTCGATAACGAACGCGGCGTGATCTTCGACGGCAGCGGCGTCGCGAAGATCGTCGAAGTTGCCGACGTCGGCGAAGATGCGCTCGCCGTTCACGATGCGCACCGCCACGATTCGTCCGCAGCGTTTGCTCTCAGCCGCCTCGCCGACGGTCCGGACGGGCCCACGCCGATTGGCGTATTCCGCGACGTCGAACGTCCGACATACGGTGATCTCGTGTCTGACCAACTGATCGCGGCACGTGAGCGCCGTGGGCCCGGCGATCTCGCAGCGATGTACCGCAGCGGTGGTACCTGGACTGTGCCGGCCTAGACGTCCGGACGAGGCCGGGGGGCCCTGAGGCGAAATGCAACCGACTGGCGAAACGTCACAACAAGACCAGTATCACTGGACGATCGACCCGCCGACGGCACCGACGGCACCGGCGCCGCGTAAGTCGAAGAGCGTCAAGACTCTCGTCGTAGTCCTGATCGCAGCGGTCGCGCTGGCGGCCGGTGGATGGTTTCTCGCTTTCAATTGGAATTCGCGCGCCGAGGCCGCCGAAGACGAATATCGCCGGCTCGAAAGCCTCCTCGACGCGTCGAATAGCGACGTGTCGTCGCTCGAAGACCGCCAGCGCAGCTTGTCCGAAGAGAAGGCTACGCTCGAAGACGAGCGCATCGTGCTCGAAGCGCAGGCGGAGGCGCTCGAATCTCGAGCGGAGGCTCTCGATCAGCAAAGAGCCACGCTCAGCCAGATCGCATTGAACTACAACGCTTGTTCGACTGGCTACTCGTCCGTTATCGCCGACCTCACGAGCGGGAACGTCACGCAACAGACCCAGCAGACGATCGCGTCAGCGGATCAGGCATGTTCGAGAGCTTCTTCGCTCGTGAATTCGCTGTCGTGAGGACGATTCTGCTCGCGCTCGTGTTCGCAGTCTCTGTCGCCGGTTGTTCGGTGCTGCGCCCCGACATCGGGGCGCCCGACTATGGCTCGCAGGCCGAACTCGCCGAAGCGGCCGCGCGTCTGCGCGCCGCCGAACAGGCGACGGTACGCATACGCAACGTCGGATGCGGGGGCATCGCTACGGGGTCGGGGATTGTCATCGGCGAAAGCGTATTGCTGACGAACGCACACGTAGTCGCCGGCGCCGAAACGCTCGAGATCACGCTCTGGGACGGCAAGACGGTCGGCGCCGAGATCCGTGATGCGACGGTGAGCAGCGACCTAGCGCGAGTTGAAGTCGCGGTCGATCTCACACAGTCGGCCGACGCCGTTGTCGCGACACTCGGTACGAGCGATCCTGATCCGGGTGAACAGCTCGTCGTGTTCGGATTCCCGGGCGGCGGGCGCTTCACGGTCCTGCCGGGCGAGGCGCTCGGCTACACCGATGTCGATGGCGTCCGCGGCCTCGTCATGTCGAATCAGGTCGTCCCGGGAAATTCGGGAGGCCCGGTGTTCGACGAATCCGGCGTCGTCGTCGGCGTCGTGCGCCTCCAACTCGTCGAATCGGGCGACGGCGTAGCGATCCCGATCACCGACGTCAACGCCTCGCTGGCGCAGATGAGTGAGGCGGGGGCGGGGCGTGTCCCCGGATGTGACGCCTTTGGTTGATTGAGTGGGCTGCGTTGGCTGAGTCTGTCGGAACACGGCCCGTGGCTGAGCCGTCAACGGGATAGGATCGCGCAGACACGTATTGTAACCGTCTACCCCGGCAGCGCCCCGAAGGATGGTCATGGGCGATTCGGAACCGAAGAAGATCCGCCTCGGCGGGTTTGGTTCGTCGCCCAA
>SDBV01001533.1_pt1 | contig 34856 bp, 26 predicted proteins | sample 2277081 | NCBI WGS metagenome assembly SDBV01 (sample SAMN10402039, study PRJNA504765) | marine sediment metagenome | isolation source: marine sediment core GS10_PC15, 223 cmbsf | place: Arctic Ocean: Southern Knipovich Ridge | collected 2010 | reverse complement strand
GTATTGATGGGAGTTGCGATGTTCTATGGCGTCACGCATCCGGTGGGTGAGAGCGTTTCCCAGTCGACGTGGGTGGGCGTTTTATTGATATACGCTTTCATAGCGTCTGTGATGCCTGTCTGGCTGCTTCTTCAGCCGCGCGACTATCTGAATTCGTTTTGGCTTTATCTGGGACTGGGCGCGATAGCGCTGGGGGTATTCATAGTGCGTCCTACGATACAGGCGGATGCGGTTCGAATGGTCCCGAGCGGCGCTGAGAACTTTCCAATGCTGCCATTCCTGTTCATAACCATCGCATGCGGGGCAGTGAGCGGTGCGCATTGCCTTTTTTCGAGCGGCACGACCTCGCGCCAGATAAAGTGCGAGACGGACGCGAAGGGCATAGGCTATGGCGGAATGCTCATGGAGGGTTTCCTGGCGGTCCTGGCTATACTTGCCTGCACGGCGGGAGTTGCCAGCCGGGAGCAGTGGCTTGCCAATTACAGCGACTACGGGTCGGCCATGGGAGGCAAACTTGAGGCGTTCATAGACGGGAGCGCAATGTTCGTGGCGGGTTTGGGAATACCCGAGCATGTCGGAAGGACGCTGGTGGCCGTTACGGTTATAGGCTTTGCGCTTACGACCTTGGATACATCGGCCCGGACCCTGCGTTTCATGATGTCAGAATTTGGGGCCGTGGTTAAACTGCCGTTTTCGAGCAACCGGTATCTTGCTTCAGGCCTGGGCTGCGTAATTGCCTTTTTCCTTGCTACATACAAAGTCACCGTTGGCGGCGAGCAGGTGCCGCCCGGTATGATAATATGGCCTGTGTTTGGTGTCTCGAATCAGGTGCTGGCGTGTCTTGCCTTACTCGTTATCAGCCTGTTTCTTTACAAGGCCGGTAAACCGATGTTGTATACCCTCATTCCTATGTTCATTATGCTGACTATTACGCTGTACGCTTTGGTCTTCAGTCTCAAAACATGGGTCGCAAGCCATCAGTGGCCTTTGGTCGTTATCGGAGTGGCGGTGACAATCTGCGAAGTGTGGCTTGTAATTGAGGGAGCTATAGCCTTGCGAAAAATGATCACGACACGTGTGCCTCAACCGGACAGTGCTACATGATCGCGCTGATTCTTGGGTTTCCGCATGAGGGACTGCTTTGAAAACATTCAATAAATATGTGCTGCGCCAAATCATTGTTCCTGCGCTCTTAGCCTTGGTTGTCTTGTGCTTCGTAGGAGTTGCGAACGAGCTGCGCGAACGCTCGAACTCGATTGCGGTGATCCAAATCCAGGCGATGGACATTGCGAGGCTTGCGCTCTATTTTCTGCCCACTCTTATCGCTTACATAATCCCTATCACTTTCATGATGGGTGTTCTGATGGGTTTTGGGCAACTGGCCCACCGCGGCGAAATGATCGCGATTAAGGCGGGCGGGGTATCTCTCAGGCATATCGTTGTTCCTGTCGTAATCTGCGGAGCGGTCTTGAGTGCTTGCTGCTTTGTTGTTCAGGACAGGGTCCAGCCTTGGGCGGTTTCGGCAGCGAACAAACTCGTTCACACGGAGCTGCCTTCCAGATTAACACTGGACATATTGCCGGTAGGCCAGATGCATGATTTCGAGAACTGGCGGGTTTACATAGGTGGCCGAGATCCGGAAACGGGCATGCTTCGCAACATCGATATTGTGGAGTCCAAAGAAAACGGAAGCTCGAAGGTGTATTACGCCGAATCGGCGGAATTGATAAGAAAAGATGGGAAGATGAAGCTGCTGATGAAGAATGTCCGGATGATAGTGCTCAACAAAGACAAGGACGCCATACCGTCGACCTTCGGTTCGACGGAGTTGGCAGTTCCGACGCCGAACCCGAAGGGCCGGGTCAGCAGGAAGAGCGCACTTACAATCGGGCAGCTTTTTGCCAGACAAAAAGAACTTCGAGGACAGTTCGACGAATCCGGATTGCCCGCCTATTCTAAACAACTGCGCGGCATACAGGGCGAGTTGTTTGACAGGTTTGCGTTGTCGTTTGCGTGCCTCGCGGTTGCGTTTGTGGCGGCTCCAGTCGCGGCGAGGATGAAGCGTTCAGGACGTTCTTACACTTTCGGAATAGGCTTGGCGATAGGCTTGGCGTATTACCTTCTTCTGGTAATTATGGAACCCAAACTGCTGTGTCCATTGCCGCAAGTACTCATGCGAAGCGCTGTGCCCAATCTGGTTCTCTGTCTTACGGGAGGCTTGCTCTTATGGCGCGTAGACCGGGTTTGACCACGGTGGACAAGTATTTGTGTTCGCTTCTGGCGGCTACACTTGCCAAAGCGCTTTTTGCCTTTGTTATGTTTTACGTCATGCTCGACCTGCTAGGGCACAGACTGTCCGCGATTATCGACCACGAAGTGCCTTGGACCACGGTGGCCGTCTACTACGCGTCGCAAGTCCCACAGGTGGCGGTGAGGGTGGCTCCATTTTCGATGCTCGCCTCGGGGTTGTTGGTATTTGGCCGGTGCGCACAAAGAAACGAAATTTCCGCAATGCTGACAAGTGGGGTGAGTTTGAGACGGCTTGTCGCCGCTCCAATCGCGCTGGCCTTGTTGTTTTCGGTTTGTCTTTTTGTGGTTGCTGAAAGCATAGGCCCGCTCGCCGTAGAAAAGGCCGAGCGGATCGAAGAAAACTACTTCAGAGCGAATGCTCAGGAAGAAAACAGGACGGGAATGAGTTGGGTGAACTTGCAAGACAACTGGACCTGCCATATTGCGAAGTTCAATTCGATTGCGCTTACTGGCGAAAGTGTTTTCATTCGCTCATTCAGAGAGGACGCCATCGAGCATATAGAAGCGGACAGAATCTACTGGGATGAAAACCTGGGCGATAAAGGCCAATGGGTGATTGAGGACGGATACTGGTTTGTGTTTGAACCGGATTTCAGTGAGATGCGAAAGGAAATCCGAATAACGCAGCGTCCTGCTCCCATCAAGGAAAGTCCCGACGAGCTGTTCGCTATGTACAAGAGCCCGGACACCAAGAACTTTATCACGATGGCATCGGAAATACGAAGGGCGGAGATGCGCGGGGCTCCAGTTGCAAGACTGTGGGTGGCTTTTCATGCAAAGTTCGCTGAACCCATGGTGTGTTTCGTAATGATTTGGATCGCCATACCGTTTGCGTTGCGATTGGGGCGTGGGGGGATGGCGATAAGCTTCGGGGCAAGCATTGCCATAGCTGTATCGTTCCTGATCGTGTTTGGAAGCAGCATGGGGATGGGGCAAATAGGAAAGCTCGACCCATTTGTCGCGGCGTGGTCGGCTAACATCCTTTTCTTTCTTTTGGGCGCTACGTTATTGGCGCGAACGCGAACTTAGACTGCCTACTTTTCGAGGTCCAGATACAATGTTTTTGGCAATTGGGGAAGGCGTGCTATCAACGTGTCTGCTGAGTCGCCTCCGAAGATCCTAACCGCAGCTGCCTCGTCGAGGCCCAGTTTTTTGAGCATTTCCTTGCTTGAGAAGGGTTCCGCTTTGCCACCGTTTTCCTGGTTTATACTAAATTCAGTCATTAGGGAGGCCAAGGCAACAAGTGCAACAATCTGTTCCGACTCTTTTGCCGACGCGGGATCGTGATGGAAACGCAAGGACAGGCAAATTTCCACTGGCAGACGCCATTCGCGCGCCAGCAGATAACCTGCTTCACTGTGGTCCATTCCTAGAACCTGTTTTTCAGCTTCAAGAAGCTTTTTCCCGCAGAGTGTCTGGTCCAGTCTTGCATAATGGTCTGGATAACACTCGGCAAGCGCAAGCCGGCCTAAATCGTGCAGCAGGCCGGCTGTGTATGCAACACCGCTGAGGTTTCCGTTGCATGAGGCTGCCAGTTCGCGAGAAGCGGATGCGCATAAGACAGCGTCGCGATGGAACAGTTTTTGGTCGAAGCTGCCCGAGTCGCGAACGGCTCCAGACAACTTGTAATCAGTGATAACGTCGCAGACTCCGTCAACGCCTAAAAGAGCGGATGCCAGTTCTATGCTTGTGACGCGCTCCGGCATTCCATAGGCTGAAATATTTGCTACGCTAAGAATTCTGGAACTGACCGAAGGCGTCTTCCCAAGTATTTTCGCAATTTCCCTTATCGACTTCTCGGATTCTTCCACGGCCTTTGTCAGCTTGTTTGCGGCATCACTAAATGTTGGAAGCGAATCAAGACGGGTCAGACGCTCTGTCAGTTCGTTCTTCGGCGGCACAGGAAGCTTCGACGCTTTTTTCTCAGGCTCAGGCATGGCAAACGAGAATGATGCCGCCTGGCGTTTCTCCATGGCCTCTTTCGAGGGATAGTAGCGTTCAATAGCCGCGTCAATATCCTCAAGCCTGGCAAGCATAGGTTTGACTCTTAAGCCGGTAGCCTCCTCCAGGGCAGCAATTGTCGCCTCATCCAGAGGACACGCCATCGCGACTGTGAGCAGCTTGCCGAGCTTATCTATGGGAAGTACAAGGTTTTCTTTGGCGATAATCGCAGGAATCAACGTAACAATGTCTTTTGGAATTTCGTAATTTGCAAGGGCAATGGCCGCAACGCCACTTTGTCTGGACAGAAACTCGTGCAGATCGTTCTTGTCCAAATAACCCAGGGAAATCAGTACCTGAAAGGTTTTGCCGCCCTTTTCTGCCTGCAACTCGAGCGCATCCTTTAGTTGCTCTTCCGTAATCAGTTTGTCCTCTATGAGCAACTCGCCTACGCGCTTGCGTTTGGAACCGGATCTTCTGGCGTCTGGAGCTTTCTGTTGTTCTCCCGTCAATTCCCGGGTGGCGGCAGGTTTGTTGGCGATTGGGGATGTGTTGTTCTGGCCAATTTCTATCTTTTCGCCGCATTTGACGCACTTGCATGCCTTGCCAATGAGATTCCCTGGAACCTTCATTTTTTGCCCGCAAGAGCAGGTCAGAACCAACATCTGTTGATTGTCTTCCAAAGCCATAAGTTCCTATAATCCATCAGTCAATCGGTGACAGTTCTCGGCGAATACTCCTATGATCCAGTGAACGGCCTTGCCGTTCTTGCCCCCGCAGTTGAACTGGGCCCGGAATACTCATGCTTCCGATACCTTAGTTTATGTTGGCGTGCGCCATGTGTCAAGTAGTCAATCAAAGTTTTCTGTTGTGTTGGCGCGGCCCACGCGTTATTCTATATCATATAGACCAATAATCAACAATTTTTCGGCGACCGTAAATCTGAGCAAATTGCACAATTCGCGGAGATGGATATGATTCCTTCAGAGCTTGAAGAAAAATATCAACAGGCTGTGGGCCTTTTCGAGTCAGGCGACCATATCAAGACGCTTATGCTTTTGGAAACATTGGATGAGCATCTTCCTAACTGCGCGGGGCTCAAATCGATACGCGCCAGGAGCCTGTCGGCGCTGGGGCAGTCAGCCCAGGCAGTGGTCGAAAACGAATCACTGAAGACCCGCCTTGCTGAGTTGCGCTCCGATTCGGACTTGCTGTCGGAATTCGTTGACCAAGACCAAATGCGTATGCTTGCTGAATACATCGAAAACCAGGAATCGGCAGCCGATCAGGTAGAAGCGTCCATACAAGAGGCCCTTACGAGTTCGCAGGCCAAAGAACAGATGGCGGCCGAAATGGAAGAGATGCAGCAGAAGCTTGATGCGGCGCAGGCACAGGCTGAAAAAGCGTCGGCGGAAAAACTTCAAGCGGCGGCCGACGCCAAAGAGCAAATGACGGCGGAGATGGGCGAACTGCAAAGCAAACTTCAGGGCGCCCAAGCCCAGGCTGAAAAAGCGGCCACGGAAAAAGCGCAAGCGGAAGCCGAGGCCAAGAAACGAATGGCGGCTGAAATGGAAGGCTTGCAGAGCAAGCTCCAAGAGGCGCAGGCGCAAGCTGACAAGGTATCGGCGGGAAAGGCCCAGGTCGCCGCTCAGGCCCAGGAACAACTGACGGGAGAAATGGACGATTTGCAGCGCAAGCTTGGTGAAGCCCAGGCTCAAGCGCAAAAAGCGTCGGCGGAAAAGTCCCAAATGGCAGCCGAGGTCCAAGAGCGTATGGCGACCGAAATGGCCAATCTGCAACTCAAAATGGAGGAGACGCAGGCCAAAGCGCAAAAAACGTCGGCGGGAAAGGACCAAGCTGCTTCTAAGGCCCAAGCGCGTGTGACGGCGGAAATGGCCGATCTGCAACGCGAAATGGAGGAGGCCCAGGCTGAGGCAGAGAAGGCCGCCGATGAGAAAGTTAAAGCCGCCTCTCAGGCCCAAGAGCGTCTTACGGTCGAAATGAACGAGCTGCAGAGCAACATGGAGCAGGCTCAAGCCCAGGCCGAGAAAGATGCCGCGGAGAAGGACCGAGAAGCGGCAGAAGCCAAAAAGAAGCTCGCGTCGGAAATAGGCCAACTCCAGAACAAGCTTCAAGATGCCGAGTCACAAGCCAAACAAGCCGCGGCCTCCGAGCGCGCACTCGAGGAAGAAATCGAGCGGATGCGTTCTAATGAGGAAGAGAAGTCCCGCGCGCTTGATGCGGCACGTGGGCAACTCGATTCTCTGAAGAACCAGTTGGGTGAGCGCGAGAACGCCATTGCCGCGGCCGAGAAGCGCAGCGCCGAAAGTGAACAGGCGATGGCGGCGCTTCAACAGGAAATGGGGGCCTTAGAGTCCAAGGCAAAAGAGACGTCTTCCTCGGAACAGGCATTGGCGGATGAGGTTGAACGTCTTCGCGTCAACGAAAGTGAGAAGGCAAAGGCTCTTGAGGGGGCTCGCGCGGAACTTGAATCACTCCGAGAGGATCTGACGGACCGGGAAGGCGCAATAGCGGCCGCAGAGGCGCGCGGTGCTGAAAGCGAAAAAGCAATCGCGGAACTGCGTCAGGAACTTGATGTTCTTGAGATCAAAGCCGGCGAGGCGTCTTCATCCGAGCAGGCGCTGGCGGACGAGGTCGAGCGTTTGCGGGCCAATGAGAGTGAAAAGGCCACCGCGCTTGAAAGTGCCCGGGCACAACTCGATACGCTCAAGGGAGAACTTTCAGATCGTGAAGCGGCCGTTGCCGCGGCCGAAGAACGCAATGCCGAGAGTGAGCAGGCTATGGCCAGCCTGCGCGGGGAACTCGAATCAGTCCAGACGAGGGCGGACGATGCGTCTTCTTCAGAGCAAGCACTGTCAGAAGAAGTCGAGCGCTTGCGTGCCAACGAAAGTGAAAAGGCCACCGCTCTTGAAAGTGCCCGCGCACAACTCGATACGCTCAAAGGCGAGCTTTCCGAGCGCGAAGATGCAATAGCGTCTGCCGAGCAGCGTAATGCCGAGAGCGACAAACTTGTAGCCCAGCTAAGCTCGGAATTGGATGGGGTGCGCTCGAAGGCCGACCAGGCCATGGAGTCCGAGCGGAAACTGGCCGAGGAGGTTGAGGCGCTTCAATCCGCGGAAACTGAGAAGGCCAAGGCGCTCGAGAAGGCGCGAGGCGAGGCGGAGTCCTTGCGTGATGAGCAGCGCAAACGCGAAGAGGCAATTGCCGTCGCCAGGCAGAGCACGGATGCCGAGCATGAGGCAGAGACCGCACGCCTGCAAAAGGAACTTGAAGATCTGAGCGCGCAAGCTACCACCGCCGCTACATCCGAACAGGCTTTGGCGGATGAAGTCGATCAGCTTCGTCAAAATGAATCCGCCAAGGCGAAGAACCTGGAAGGCGCCAGGGTAGAACTCGACACCCTGAAGAAAGAGCTTGGTGAGCATGAGAGCGCCGTAGCCGATGCCGAGCAGAGCAGTTCGGAAACCGAAGGGGCGCTCGCGGCCTTGCAGGAAGAAAGTGAAGAACTGCGTAAGAAGGCGCAGGACGCATCGGCCTCCGAAGAAGCGCTCACCCAAGAGGTCGAGCAACTGCGTGCCAATGAAAGCGCCAAGTCGGAGGCGCTCGACGATGCACGTTCACAGTTGGACGAACTTAAAAACTCGCTCGCCGAGCGCGAAGCGGCAGTGTCCGAAGCCGTCGCCAACAGCGAGGAATATGAAAAAGAGATGGCCGCGCTCCGCGACGAACTCGACAACGTGCGCTCCAAAGCCGACCAAACATCGGAGTCTGAGCAGGAATTGGAACAAGAGATCGGGAAGCTTCGGGAGAACGAGAGCGCCAAGGCAAAAGCTTTGGAAGATGCCCGCTCGGAACTCGAAGAACTCAAAAAGTCGATGTCAGAGCGCGAACAGGCCGCTACAGCCGCCACAAGCAGCAGCGAAGAAGATGAGAAAAAAATATCATCGCTTCGTGAAGAACTCGGAGAACTTCGTTCGAAGACCGAAGACAAATCCTCATCTGAACAGGCCCTTTCGCAGGAGATCGAGCAACTTCGCGAGAATGAGACTGAAAAATCCCAGGAACTCGACCAGGCACGCGTTGAACTGGATAAATTGAAGCAGAGTCTCGATGAGCGCGAAAAGGTCGCTGCGGACGCAGCGGCGGACAGTGAAAAGTACGAACAAGAAATGGCCGCTATGCGCGACGAGTTGAGCGCCCTTGAATCTCAGACAAAAGACAAATCGCAGGCTGAAGCGGACTTGGCCAAGGAACTCACGGCCCTTCAATCGGCCCAGGCCAAAAAAGCCAAAGACCTGGAGAATGCCCAAGACCAAGTCGAGGGCATGAAGAAGGCCCTGCATAAGCGCGACAAAGACTTGATGGTCGCCCACGAGCAGGTGGCGGCAGGGGGGAAGAGCAAAGTCAAGATGCTGGTTGCCGGAGTCCTTGTAACAGTAATTGCCATTGCCGCTGCCGGCTATTTTGTATTTCCGATGTTCAAAAAGAAGGTTGAACAAGACGTACTGCCAGATGCGGATCTTCGCATGATTGCCTTCCCTGATGACCGCGCCGTTGGCGATCTGTTTTCATGGGAAGAGGATGGGAACGGAGCGCCGGGATGGAAAAAGTTTGCGACGGCACGCGGCAACATTCTTAAGCCGGAAGGCAAGAGGTTGCGGCTGGAGGTATCTGAAACCGCCGGAGGCGACCTGTGGCTTCTCTCAACGCTGAAACCCGATGATATCCATTCGCTTGTTTTGCCCGCGTGGGGTATAACGTCTGAAGCTATGACGCACGTGGAAAAACTGACTGGGCTTGAAGAACTTAAAACTGTTGGCGATGGGCGGCGCGACGAGGCCGCACTGCGAGACCTGCAGAAAGTATTGTCTAAATGTAGAATAACGCCTGAACCCGAGAAAGCCGCGCCTGTCATTGTGAAGGTTAGGCCGGATAAAATTGATCCTCTTGCACCGCTACCACGTCCGGGTAACCGCCGACTGGCCTTTGGCCAAGGCAAATCACTTGGCCAGTTGTCGTTGCGCGATTGGAATTCGAATAGTCCTGCGGCATGGGAGAAGTATGCCGAGGCTCAGGGAACGGTTGAGATACCTGCGGGGAAAGTCGTCAAGCTCGAAATTCTAAGCGTTGATTCCTCGAGCGAGTTAGCGCCATTGTCCAAGCTTCCGGCCGACGCTCTTCACACATTGTTCATAATGGGGTGGCGCGGCGCGGATTCAGGAATGACATATTACAAGGGCCTGACAAAGTTGAGAGGACTCAAGCTTTCTAACGTCGGACTGAGCTCCCAAGAGGCGCAGATGCTCGGGAACATGAAGCAACTTCAGGAACTTGATTTATCGAGCGTAGGTCTTGCCGACCCAAGCCTGGCAGCCTTGGAAGGACTTCAGTGGCTTGAGAGCTTGAGGATTATCAGGACCAGCATAAATGAGCAGGCTGTTGAACGGCTCAAGCAACTTCAGTTCTTGAAAAAACTGCGTGTGGCAGAAACAAACGTGCCAAACACTGTCTTCATACTGCTGAAGCAAGATATGCCCGACTGCGAAATAGAATACGGGGATTTATAGACTAGATAAACGTCAAGTGCATGTTTTGCATGCCGCGCATTTCTTGATGGGGTGGGGAAACTTCTCTTCTCCCAAAAAGAAGTTCCCCCAAAATACTTAAACCCTATTTCGCCGAAATATTGAAAGCCACCAGGGCGGTTCCGTGGCGGATGTATAATTTTCCGTTTGCAATGGTAGGATGCGTCCAGTGCTTGTCCTCGCCTTCTGGAATTTTTACTGTGCCCATAGGCTGAAAACTTCTCGGATCGGGCTTTATGAGATTTACAGAGCCGGAGTCCGCGTAGTGATACAGCATACCGTCCGCGAAGACGACAGCTCCTTTTCTGACGTCTTTCGTTTTCCACATGACTTTGCCGCTTGTAAGTTCAAGGCACATTAGTTCTTTGCCGGACTGATTGGTACCGTAGATGTAACCGTCCACGAGCACGACGCCGTCGTGTTGGCAGTCCAGTTTTGGTTCTTTCCATCCTGGGGTCACGCTGGTTCCGTCGGCGGAGAGTTTCAGCATTCCGCCGCCGGATTTGTAGCCGCCAGTGTAATAAAGCATACCATCTGCGTAAACGGGCGTCACCGCATGAATATCATATTTCGTGGTGAACTCGTGTTTCCAGAGCAATTTGCCATTGGCCGGATCGAGCCCGACAACGTACTTGGCCGTCATAGTTATGAGCAATCGGTTGCCGCCGCGTTCGATGATGTTTGGTGAGCAATATGCGTGAACATCGCTGAGCCCCTTGCTTGTCCAAACGGTTTTGCCGGTCATTTTGTCCAGCGCAACAACACTGGCGTCTTTGCCGCCGGGGGTGCAAATGACATTGTTTCCGTCGATCAGAACTGATTCCGCTATGCTCCACTTAACAATTTTCGCGCCGAATACAGCTATTGTGTCAACGGACCAGATCTTTTTCAGGCTGCCCGCATCGAAACAGTTAAGCACGCCAAGACCCGACATTACGTAGAGGCGATTGCCGTCTATGGTAGGGGTAGAACGCGCGCCCGGGGCCCAATTGTCCTGCGTTTCCTTACCGTAGGTGACCTTCTTCTTGATGTTCCCGTTCAGGTCCAAAGCAAAGACATAGCCCTGTTTATCATCAAGCATACCCGCCGTGTAAATCGTGTCCCCAACTACAGACACCGACGCATAGCCCTTTCCAATTCCACTTATCGCCCACAGCTTTTCAGGTCCGCCATCAGGCCATTTCTTCAATAAACCCGTGTCGGAAAACTTACCGTCACCCTTCTGGCCCCGAAACTGTGGCGAATCCGCCGCAAACGTCAAAGCAGTAAATGACACCGACATGACAACCGCCAACACGACAATCAACCTTTTCATTACGAATCTCCTAGTCAAAACCAACCAAAATTCCACTGTGTGCTTGTTCCCGCACAGAGTAATCTACATTAATTGACTGGATGGAGGCAAGATATATTCAATCAAGGTTTTCAGCACAAGAGATATACGGCATCGAAATCCCTATCCCTATCCCTATCGGTATCGCTATCGGTATCGAAATCAAGACATGAGTATTGTGTCCCCTTAAATCCGATTTCGATACCGATACCGATAGCGATACCGATTCTCTCGTTCCCACGCTCCTGCTAGGGGCTCCGAAGGAGACCAGGAATGCATACCTCGCAGTTCCGCAGTTCCGGGGAGTTCCGGGGACACCTTACTAAATTATTGTGCTCTCCCCCTTCGTGCTACTATCCGCCGGGGCTTTGTTTTTTTCTGCGAATATTCACGGCTCCACCGAGTGCGCAGGAGGCGGCTGTGAGAGCGAGTCCCAGCGTTCCGGCGACCGGCATTCCGGCCTCGGGTATTCCCTTGCTGGGGCCGTCACCGCTACTTTTTAGTCTGTCGAGCGCATCCTGGAGCGTGTCTCTTGCGAGGTCGGCTTCAGTGCTTGATCCCGGCTCGATGGGAGTTTCTTCGAGCGGGTCGGCCTGCACGTCGTATAACTTGCCTGCGCGCTCATGATCATCGGTATCGTAGAGTTTCCAGCGTTGGTTGCGAATGAATCGATAGGTCGTTGAACCAGGGTTGCGTTGGTAGTGAACAAACAGCCATTCCCTTGGCGTGCCTGTCTGGCCTTTGAGTTGGGGCAGGATACTCTTGCCGTCGATGGTTACGCCTGTCGGAAGGCCCCCGCCAACAGCGGTCGCGATGGTGGGCAGAAAGTCGCTGAAATCAACCAGGTCATCAAGCACCTGTCCAACGGGCATCGTTCCCTGCCAATTTGCGATAAAGGGGACCCGGGTTCCGGCATCGGTACTAAGCCCCTTGCCGCCCTGGATTGTGCTCCCAGCATTCATCTGCGAGTTAATGTTCCTGTTTGTGCCGTTATCGCCAACGAATAGGAACAGGGTGTTTTCGCGAAGACTGAGGTCGTCCAGTTTCTGCACAATACGTCCGATGATTTTGTCCATATACGCCACCATATCGGCGAAGTATTTATTTCCTGTCACGTCCTGCCCCCACTCGGCACTGTCGGGAGTGGGTTCAAAAGGATTATGCACCAAGGCCATGGGATAGTAGACCAGAAAGGGCTGCGATTGTTTGCGTTGCATAAAATCGAGGATATAGTCACAGAAAACATCGGGGCCGTAAAGGCCCTCAAGCCCTGTGAGCCACTGCGTGTTTTGGAGAATCTTTGGACTGCGGTATCGTGAGCCTTTCGGCGTGCCCACGTCCTCCATATGCCACAGGCAATACTCATCGAATCCGGCATCGTAGGGACTGTTGGCGCCGCGCCCCTTTAATTGCCACTTTCCTGCAACGCATGTTGCATACCCGGCGTCTTGAGCGATGTGGGCAAAAGTTCTTTCCGTGTAATCGAAGTCACCGAAGGCCGTGTAGTTGCGGAAGTTATAACGGCCGGTCATGATTTTCACGCGCGACGGCGTGCACAGGGGTTGGGAGTAGCAATGTGTAAAGCGCATGCCCGTGGTCGCGAGACCGTCCAGTACAGGCGTCTGGTACGAAGTCCCACCGTAAGACCCGAAGCATTCGTAACCAATATCGTCCGCCATAATGAGAACAATATTGGGTGTACCGCCGGCCTTGGTTGAAAGCGCCTTGCTGCGTCTGCTCAACATGAGTCCAGCCAGCGCACCGCTCATTGAGCGAAGAAAGTTCCTTCTGCTGTGGGGATGCAGGGTCACGTCATTGCCTCCAGTTTCTTTCGTTCAGGCTATTATGGCAGCAATTGCGGTGGGTTTTCCACGAAATAAGACAGGTTAGGCTTCGCTACGCTCAGTGCTTCGAGCCGTTGGGGCCTGTCATGAAAAGAAGGTTCGTTTCGGACAGGCACGCCTTTCTTTCTGGGAGCAGATTCAAAGTTGATTGTTCTTCACTCACTCACCTAAGATGACATGGCTACAGAGACTGGACGGTTTTTTCGGAAGAGACAAAGGTAAGTCTGAAGGAGAGAAGCCATGAAAAAGCGAATTTCTCTTATGATGCTGCTAATGACTCTATGCGGATGCAGTATTGACCTCACTTATTACGGCGTAGACATTATCACAGACTTTCACGTAGAGGCCACTGTTTACGACAAAATGACCGGTGAGCCATTGGAGGATGTGACCGTCGAGGACATCTTTCCCAGCAGCGGACTAATGGGTGGCAGTAGGCCATATTTCCTAGGTCTAACCGATGAAGCAGGCTATATAGAAGCGGTCTATGATATCTGGTGGTCACCCGCTCGTCCGTTTACGCTTTGGGAACTATTGGGATTCGTCAATGAAAGTGTTGACATCCGATTCTCCAAGGACGGATACACGACCAAGACCGTGACCTGGGAGTACCACGACATACATTTTGCGAACGTGAAACTGGGCGATGTCTATCTTGAACCAGTGAGTTGAACAGTATGTTTTGTGCCCTGGAATAGGTCGCAGTAATAAGCGCCCCTTCCCGCCCATAGAATCGCCCCACACGCCCCGGTCACACCAAAGACATCTAATAACCGGGATCGGACAACTTTTTTTGACTTTCCTACAGCGATTCCACAAGACTATAGGCAGAATCAGGGAACATGATGAACTAATTGATCCAATTGGATTATCTGATATAGAGCAGATGCAGCCTTATGCGACCGTCCGGTCAGAGATGGCGATTCCCAGGGGAATGTTTTAGTCGCTTGATGCTGTTTGTTGCATTACTGGGCTTGAAGCCCTTTTTTTCTTGGGAGGCAGTATATGGGTCTGAATGGCAGAATTCTTTTTTGTGGATGCGTCAACACTAAGATTATAAGCGATGGTGTCAAATCGAAGGTCTTGGGGGCGCTTGGGCCTGTCGGGGATGCTGTGTCAACTGTGCCGGATTTGTGCGAAGTTGCCGCTAATTGCGACCCCCTGCTGGCGGAATTGGCCGAACTGGATGAACTGACGATAGTTGCATGCCATCCGCGAGCGGTCAAATGGCTCTTCGAAAGGGCGGGTGTCGAGCTTTCCGATGAGAAAGTCAGATTCGTCAACATGAAGTCCGATGAAATCGACTCAGTTTTGAAAGAAATCTTCGGAAATGCTGAAGCCGCCGGCCATGAAGTCGAAATGCCGGAATCCGACGGCAAGAGCGACTGGATTCCCTGGTTCCCCGTCATCGACTATGAGCGTTGTGTAAATTGCGGCCAGTGCCTGGATTTCTGTCTCTTCGGGGTGTATGAAAAGGACGAGCAGGGCAAAGTCACCGTGGCGAATCCCCAAAACTGCAAGACGAACTGTCCCGCTTGTGCGCGGATTTGTCCTGACGCGGCAATCATCTTCCCAAAGGTTGGCGAATCGCCTATTGACGGCGCTGAAGTCAAAGACGAGGATGCGGTTCGCGCTAACATAAAGATAAATGTCGATAAGCTGCTGGGCGGCGACCCTTATGCGGCGCTGATGGAACGCAAGAAAAAACGCAAGAAACTCCTGGTGAATCGGGAAAGCATGGAACGCGCCTATGAAGAGCGTCAGTCGCATTTGAAAGGTGAGAAGCAATGATTGGTCTTGCCTGGCGCATGTTTAATGGTGTTGATAAGAGGCTTCTGTGGAAATTCGGATACAATTTCGGATGGAAAGGGATGCTGTCCGTTCAGAAGTTCAAGAAGCGCATCAAGCGCAATGAGTTTTTCCCGGCATTCCTTTTCATTTCGGTCACTAATGACTGCAACCTGTCCTGCCAGGGCTGTTGGGTGACTGCAACGGATCCTCCTCAAAACATCGACGCGGCAACGCTGGACAACATATTCACGGAAAGCAAAAAACAGGGCTGTTCTTTCTTCGGGATACTTGGTGGCGAACCTTTGCTGTACGATGGATTGTTCGAGGTGCTGGCAAAACATCCCGATTGCTACTTTTTGGTCTTTACTAACGGCCTGCAAATCGATGACAAGGTTGCCAAGGAAATGCGGCGTCTGGGCAATGTCAGCCCCCTGATCAGCATCGAAGGGCACGAGCGCGTAAGCGACGAACGAAGAGGGGGAACCGACGTTTTCGATAGATCGATTCAGGCATTGAGGCATTGCCGCGAGAACCGCCTGGTGACGGGCGTGGCCACCAGTATCTGCAAGTCAAACATGGACGATCTGGCCACGGAAGACTTCATTTCCGAAATGGCACAGCACGGAGCGCACTATGTCTGGTATTATATATACCGTCCGGTTGGACCTAATCCGTGCCCCGACCTGTGTCTTTCGAGTGAGCAGATTCGCGAATTGCGGCAATTTATCGTGGACGTTCGGTTGACGGCGCCGGTGGCGGTGGTTGACGCGTACTGGGACCACGACGGCAACGCACTATGTCCGGCCGCGGTCGGGATAGGGCATCATATCAGCCCCGCGGGAGACATTGAGCCATGTCCCGTGGTACAGTTTGCGTGTGACAACATTGGCGATGGAACGGGAATATACGACGTGTTTACGAAATCAGAGTTCCTGAAAGGTTTTCGGGATGTGATCTGCGAATGCACCAGAGGCTGCATACTGCTCGATGAGCCTGAACGCCTGTATGAGTTCGTAAAGGAGAACGGCGTCTATGACAGCAGCGGACGCGGCACCGCATTTTCGGAGTTGAAAGGCATGACGTGCATGCCGAGCCATCATCAGGACGGGGCCGCTATACCCGAGAAGAGTTTTCTATATCGTTTCGCAAAAAAGAATTGGTTCTTTGGATTTGGCGCTTATGGCTAATATTGATTCGACATCCGCTGAGAAATTAGTTAAATACTCCGTTCCCGATTCGCTTGATGATCGTGAGCGGACGTTGCTGGCTGTCCGGACTTACGTCGCGGGACTGAAGCTGGTTCCTCCTTTGTCCTTCGAGGAATTGCAGATCCATGCGGAGGCAGTGATAAAGGAAGAGGGCTTATCTCCGGCATTGCGCGATTTTGTAATGGTGCTTACGAGCAACGAGGTCTGGCGCGATACTATAGCAACAATACCTTTCGAGCGCCGAATACTGCTCATGCCTCAGTGTTTGCGTTCTTCAAGCGATTGCCCTGCCGAGATGGACGAGTTCGGCCTGCTTTGCCAGGAATGCGGACGTTGCCCAATAGGCGAACTTCAATCTTTAGCGGAAGAACTGGGCTACATGGTCCTTGTCGCCGAGGGAACCACGGTTGTGGTCAAACTGCTCGAACAAGGCAAGGTTGACGCAGTCGTAGGCGTGAGTTGCCTATCCACTTTGGAGCATTCGTTTCCGTACACCGCCGCAAACGCAATTCCTGGAATGGCAATCCCCCTGTTTGTGGATGGCTGCACGGACACAAAAGTGGACGTGCGATGGGTGCGCGATGCAATTACGCTGGCTTCTGACAGCGGTTGGAGTGCGCGCCTTGATTTAGACGAGGTCAGGGAGGAAGTCAAGCAGTGGTTCGCGCATGATTCTCTGGTGTCTATGATCAACAGTGAGCGTTCATCCGCGGAGCTGATAGGTTTGGACTGGATAGTGCGCGCGGGCAAACGTTGGCGGCCTTTTCTCGTGGCTTGCACGTACAAAGCACTGAACGGCGTGGACGGCGGTTTTTCTGAGGCCGTTCAGAAACTTTCGGTGGCAGTCGAGTGTTTCCATAAAGCCTCGCTGGTTCACGACGACATCGAAGACAGCGATGACCTGCGCTACGACGAGGCCACCATGCATGTCGAGCATGGGATACCCATAGCGCTGAACGTTGGCGACTTGATCCTTGGGATTGGCTATGACCTGATATCGAATTGCGGGCTTCCGGACAAACAAATCGTGCGCGTTATGGCCGCGGCATCCGAGGCGCACCGCAAACTGTGCGTAGGACAAGGCGAGGAACTCGCAGGAATGCAACGGGACCTGCCAGTACCCTCTCAAAAAGTTATCGACATTTTCAGGCTCAAGACTTCGCCCGCTTTCAGTGTCGCGCTGAAGCTTGGGGCGATTGCGGCTGATTGCGATGAAGAAATATGCCGCGTCCTGGACACCTTCAGTGATGCCCTGGGTGTTGCATACCAGATAAAGGACGATCTGGCGGACATGCAGTCGGATGCACCGGACATTTGCTACGGCAAGATAAGACCGTCGCTGTTGTTTTCCCTCGCTTTTGAGCATGTCGAAGGTGCGAACCGCGCGCGCATGATCATGGCCTGGAGGCAGTCCAAAACCGCCGAAATATTGGACGAGGACATGCGCAAGATAATCGATGATTCGGGAGCGGTCCAAAAGGCGGAAATGATGCTGGAACATTTCAAAAACGAAGCCGTTCGTTCTTTGAATCCTCTTCAGGACACGCAGTTGAAAACCCTCCTTCGCCGCATTGTGGGCAAGATCCTGGGCGGTGTCTAGCCGTGGCCGACGGCGGTACCCCTCATATGCTCGAGGTCGCTGCGCGAGCGGCCAAATATCTTGAGTCCGATGCCACGAAATCGATTTCTTCTTTTGTACTGAGCAAGCGGAATCCTGACGGCGGGTTTCGTGGCCGCGGCGGCCAGGACAGCGACCTCTATTACACTGTATTCGGCGCCGCAACACTTCGTGCAACCGGCAGTCTCAAGGCGCTTCTGCGTTTAGCCCGCTACATAAAATCTTTCGGTTCAGGAGAAGGACTGGATTTTACCCACCTCGCGTGTCTCGCGCGTCTTCGAGCAGGCCTCATGCGCTTTTCCATCTTCGGAAAAGGACAAGTCCTGCAACGCCTCGAAGAGTATAGATCGCAGGACGGCGGATACAACCATTCAGAAAAAGAGGCCGCACACGGCACATCCTACGCAGCATTTCTCGCCTTGCTCGCTTATATCGACATGAAGCGCCCCTTGCCTGACGCAAACAGATTGCTCGAAAGCCTCAAGAAACTCAGATCCGACGACGGGGGATATTCCAACCATACGGAGAGCGCCAATGGGAGCACCAATGCAACGGCCGCGGCCGTGATGGTTCATCGCCTTGTAGGTAAGGAGCTTGAGGACGGCGTAAGCGAGTGGCTGCTGGCCAGGCATCATCTCAAAGGAGGTTTCCTGGCCAATCCGAGCGCGCCTGTCCCCGATCTGCTTTCGACGGCGAGTGCGTTGTTTGCGCTTGATGCGATGAATGTCGATTTGGCCCCTGTTCGCGAAGCTTGCATTGAATTCGTTGAAAGTCTTTGGCACGATTCAGGCGGTTTCTGTGGGAACCTGCTGGATGATGTGCCGGATTGTGAATATACCTTCTACGCTTTACTTGCCCTTGGATGCTTGTCGTGAAGGTCGACACAGAAAAGCTGCAAAAAACCTTGAACTCCGCGCGGGACTTTCTGCTCAGCGAAGTTTCCAGTGACGGATCTTGGAAGGGCCGGCTTTCGAGTTCTCCTTTGTCCACGGCGATTGCTTCGTTCGCCCTGATGATGGCGGGGGAAAAAGAAACCGCACGGCGGGGATTGCGCTGGCTCGCAGACAATATAAACGAGGACGGTGGCTGGGGAGACACGCCCGAAAGCCCCAGCAACCTCACGACCACGCTGTTGAGTTGGTGCGCATTGTCCAATGCGGAACAATTCGAGGGAACCCTTGAGTCGGCTGAAGCATGGCTGGCCGAACGCGTTGGAGGGCTTGAACCGAATCGTATTTCAAAGGCGATTCTTGAGCACTATGGCGGCGACCGAACTTTTTCCGTACCTATCCTTACTATGTGTGCGCTTGCCGGAAAGCTTGGCGAGGCCAGGGAAGCGTGGAGGCGTGTTCCACAGTTGCCATTCGAATTGGCCGTGTTGCCGCACTCTTTCTTCAAATGGATACGTTTGCCGGTTGTAAGTTACGCGCTTCCGGCATTGATAGCCATCGGATTGGTCCGCCACCGCGGTCTGCCGACGTGGTTCTGGCCTTGGCGCGTGCTCAGAAACATGTTGGCCGGGAAAGCGCTGGGCGTCCTCAATCGCATTCAACCCGAGAGCGGTGGTTTTTTGGAAGCCACCCCGCTTACAGGCTTTGTGTGCATGAGCCTGATAGCGGCGGGTTGCCGGGACAACGACGCAACTCGTTCGTGCATCGACTTTCTCAAATCAAGCATACGGAACGACGGAAGTTGGCCTATAGACACCAACCTTTCCATGTGGCTCACATGCCTCTCCGTGCGGGCGCTCGGCGAAGGAACCGGGCAGACCCAACGATATATTCTCGACAGCCAGTTGAAGGATGTTCATCCCTTCACTCAGGCTACATCAGGCGGATGGGCATGGACCGACCTATCAGGAGGAGTTCCCGACGCGGATGATACCTCCGCGGCATTGATTGCGTTGAGATGTTTTTCAGAAGACGATGAAGAGAGCCGAAGTGCCGCCGCCAGTGGAATCGAATGGCTGCTCGATCTCCAGAATCGCGATGGCGGCATGCCAACATTCTGCAAAGGATGGGGAAAACTGTTGTTTGACCGGAGCTGCCCCGACATTACTGCCCACGCCATACGCGCTTTTGTAGAATGGTCGGACGACCTTGATGAGGCACTCAAGAAGCGTGTCTCGATGGCAACGGAGAAGGCACTCAATTACTTGAAGCGAGTTCAACGCGATGACGGTGCGTGGCTGCCGTTGTGGTTTGGAAACCAGCACGAAGCGTCCCATCTGAACCCAACCTACGGTACTGCTCGGGTTCTGGATGCCCTGGCAAAGCTGGACAAAGGCACTTTTCCACATGCCGCGGCCATAATTGACAAAGGCCGCCAATGGCTGCTGTCAGCACAAAACTCAGACGGTGGCTGGGGAGCGGGAAAAGGCACGCCGTCTTCAATCGAAGAAACAGCCCTGGCAGTCCTCGCCCTTACCCAGCTTGGAGATTGCGATGTGGCCGAGACAGGCGCGCAATGGCTAATACAAGCAACTTCGCAAGGCACAACCTTTTCCGCCGCGCCAATAGGCCTCTATTTCGCAAGCCTGTGGTACTGTGAAAAGCTATACCCCGTCATATTCACGGTGGAAGCTTTGGCCGCTTTACTTCCAAAATAAGCATTTATAGTGTATCTTCATTGTAGATACACAAAAGGAGCAAGAGATGCGCGCAAAACTCGAGAAATGGGGCAACGGCCTTGCCTTGCGAATACCACGAGCCTTCGCAAGAGAGGCGCATTTGACGGAGGGGTCTGAAGTGGCTCTTTCCATACAAGACGGCAAGATCATAGTAGATCCAAGCCCCGCTGCCGAATATTCACTCGACGACCTCCTAAGCGGTGTGACAAACAGGAACCGCCACTCAGAAATCGACATCGGCGACGCGCAAGGGCATGAGGCTTGGTGATGTCAAAGCCGCACTGCTAATTCTAATTCCAACGAGGGCCAACTCTGAATCACTTAGTCCCGAAGCAGATGACCTTTTCGCTGGTCCTCACCAACAACTTGCCGTCCGCTATTGCAATTGAAGCGTCGCAGGGTTTGCCTCCTACCTCAAATCTGGAGAGTATCTTGAATTCGTCGGCCGCGGCTACCACAACTACCTCGCCGTCCTGGCTTAGGCAGTATATTTTGCCGTCCGCCGCTGTTGGGGACGAAAAGTACACTCTGCCGCCTCCAAGGGCGCCTTCCCATATTTTCTTTCCGTCTTTCGGGTCGAGACATGTGAGGGTCTTCATTCTTCCATTGGCGATGTAGAGCCGGTCTTTGTAGAAAAGCGGCGATGCCGCGTCTGAACCTGAATCGTCATACGTCCAGGTGGATTTGGAATAGGGCGTTTGTGTATTTTGCTTTGGCAGAAACGCGAAGACACCTGCCCGCCGCGGCTTGTTGGCATAGACTACGCCATCGGAAATAGTGGGCGTGGGTACGAGGCGCCATTTATCCGCCGGTTCAGGATTGAATCCGTGGCGCCACAATTCCTTTCCTGTTTCCGGCGAGTGGCCGGTTACGTAATCCGCACCCGCTATAAGTATTTCAACGCCATCTCCGTTATTGAAAGCCAGAGGACTCGTGTAAGCGTCCAAGGACTCATAAACCGCATCAGAGCTGCGTTTGACTTTCCACTGTATCTCGCCGGAATTTAGATCCAGGCAAACCAGATAACAGTCGTCGTCGTTTCCGGGGTCCTGATGAGTATCCGACAGCTTCTTGTAACGCAGAACGCACGCATACACTTTATCTTCGATGATCAGCGGACTCGAACTATAACCGTATTTCGTATCGACTATGCCCGCCGTGTCGTTGAGATTAACGGACCAAAGCTTTTTCCCGTCGAGGTCAAAGCCAAACAGGTCCGAAGTCCCAAACAGGAAAGCGACTACTTTGCCGTTAGTTGCCGGTGAACAAGTCGCGTAGGTGCTGCGAGGCGGCAGCGACGTGGCTTCGGCCAGTTTCTCCTGCCACAGGACCTTTCCCGAGTCGAGATCGAGACAGAGCGCATGGTAGAGCTGTTTGGGGCCGGCATCCGATTCGACAAATTCACTTGAAACGAGAAATACCTTTTTCCCCCAGGTAATAGGCGTGGCAGAACTCATGCCAGGCATTGCGGCTGACCACAACATGCTCTTTTCGAGGTCAACAGGCAAATTCGACGCCTCCGTTGACCCATTATAGTTCGGCCCTCTCCAATGCGGCCAATTATCGGCTTGCGCCACTGCCGCCACAAGTATTACCAGTGTTAAAGTCCCTATTTGTATGATGTTAAGCCTGTTTGTTTTCATTGTAATTCCCATAGTTGTCAATTCCGTTCCCTTACATTACTTCCGTGGACAAATCCACGGCACTCTTCGGCTCCCCTGTCACCCGCAGCTCTCCTTGCGGTGTATTATCTGTAAGAGCACCAGAGCTTGCCATTGTTTTACATTAAACAACACGCACAAGGCAAGAATTTCCGCGCCATCGGATCGGTCACGGCGTGGCTGCGGCTGAGCGCCTTGATAATGGGTTAGCTGATTTCAGCATGATGTTTCGTGTAATATAGGATTTGACAGGAGAACTACTTTGGCATCCGATAAGTATTCACTGAACACGCTTTCTTTGCGATTTCGCGATGAGGCGACGGAATCGTTATATCGAGACTATATCATGGAGCGCACCCTCACGTTTTGCCGCATCGCCTGGGGACTGGTGATCTTTATTGGCGCTCTTTTTGGCATGTTGGACCGTCCGATATTCGAGGATAAAAGCGGTACGGCAACTATGATTCGCATGATTCTGCTGGTGCTTGCATCGCTTGCTATGGCCACAACGTTCAGTACGAGGTTGAGGCGGTTTCTTGAATTGAGCTCTAGCCTACTTGTTTTTCTTGTAGGAATTTTCTGCATTTCCCTTATAACAATAGGCGATCGCTCGACGTTTAGTCCGCATTTCGCAGGTCTGTTCTTCGCGTTTACGGGCATGCTCAGCACCGCGGGTTTAGGTTTCAGATACAGTTTCTGTTCGTTGCTGGCAATCCTTATTATCTTCGAGATCGCTGTCGGAATTGTTGCCCCGGTTTCTTACAGCCTTTTTGTTGTATACAACTTCTTTCTTCCCGCCATAATATTGATCTTTGCCTACATTGGCTATTTGGTTGAGCGAGTATCCAGAGAGAACTTCATCGTTTCGGCCAAGCTACGCGATTCTTTGTCTGAGGTCCGAACACTGAGCGGATTGCTGCCCATTTGCGCCCACTGCAAGAGGATTCGAGATGACAAAGGCTACTGGAACCAGATTGATGCCTACATTCGAGACCACTCAGAAGCCACACTAAGTCACGGCATTTGTCCAAGCTGTGTCAAAGAGTTTTATTCCGATTTAGATATTGAGACTCCAAAAGAGCAAGACTAACTTCTCCGCGCTCGCGATTCAGAAGATTTGGCGCGCGTTATGACTGCTTGAAAGGCGCCTTAGTCCGGCGGATCGGGCGAGTTGCCGTCTGCGCCGTGTGTTTTCCGCGTTTGTTTTTGTTTCTCCGGCAGTTTTCGGGGCCGTTGCCAATAGGCCACCTCCTCTTCGATGGTCATGCCCTTTGTTTCTTGGTATATGCGCAGAGCGCCCTCGTGCATCATGTCCACACAGTCAAATGTCTTTGTTTTCGTTTTCATAGTTCAAAACCTCTTGTGGCGTGTGGATGGCAATAGTTCCCAGTCCATGCGCCAAGTTGACTCCATTATACAGCGGAATCTTTTCGAAGTGAACAATATGCTTGAAGTTCCAACTGACTATCGCCCGGTAGCCGCTACAAGAGGCAAGGCATCGGCCCGCCACCTTTCCCCGACCACTTCGGCCGAGAGATAGGGTATGCGGTGCGACATTGGATTCATCATCGGCGCACAGATACAGGGATACTATTGGTTGTTTTGACGACAAGAACTTGTCGAACCTGAATCCACCCGCTTAGCGGGTTCTGTCGGATGTGCCCTTCGTATCGAGACCCTCAAGGGAAACTTCCCGCAGGGTTTCCGGGCCGCCGAAGCGTGCACACGCATCTAAAACCTCAATTCCCGCAAGGTGGCCGTCAGCGTCGTAGTCCACGGCGATACCCTCGCCCAATTCTTTGGTTGTCACAGTGGTATTGCGAAAAGTGATGCTAAGCGCATCGACCTCGGGATCGTAGGAGATGTTCATCTTTACGTTTCCTTTCAGTAGTAATAAGTATACACCGTGATCACTACGATTTCTTTCCTCGGTTGGAAACTTGACGTTTGGTATTGCGGTACTTATGATGGGAGTATCTTTAGGTTGTATTGAGAGGCGTTTTCGCAACCGGGATCTTGCCAGTGATTCTTGTAAGGGAAGAAAAGCATGCTCGGTCGAGCACAGGTCTGGTGTTTTCAGCACTGTATTGCGTTGGTTCCATTTTCACCGGGATTGGCTGGTTACAGTTCAACCCAAGATAGGCATGAATAATGTTTGTGAGGAAGTGTGAGTAATCAAGCCAGAATAAATATTGTAGTGGGCGTTACGCTGCTGTTGAGCGTGAGTGTGGGGCTTTTTTTTCTTCAGCGCTTGTTTGCCTTTGATCCTACGAGGCAATTTGAGGTTAGCTTGCCTGGCGCTGATGCGGTTCCCGAGGGTTTGGACCTGGATATTGAGGATGTTGACTTGACGGGTACGCTTGAGCTATTCGATTACACCCCCGTCGCACGCCCCGCGCCTTTGCCTGGGGCCTGGACGCGATTTCGTGGTTCGGATTTCGACAACATAGCGAAGAACGGGGTGAAATTGGCCGAATCATGGGGGGATGGCGGACCAGAAGTTTTTTGGTCGGTGGAGTTGGGCGAGGGACATGCGGCACCGGTGGTATTGAATGGCCGGGTTTATATGTTGGATTACGATGAGGAGAAGCGTAGGGATTCTATCCGCTGTTTTTCGTTGGACGATGGAGAAGAGATTTGGCGGCATTCATACAAGGTCAAGGTGATTCGCAACCACGGTTTTTCCCGCGCGGTTCCCGCCCTTACCGAGGATTATCTGCTTACTATGGGTCCGAACTGCCATGTTGTTTGCCTTAATCCTGTGTCGGGTGAATTCCTGTGGGGCATTGACTTGCAGGGTGACTACGGCACAACCGAGCCGTTGTGGCACACGGGACAGTGTCCGATGATAGACAACGATCAAGCGATCATAGCCGTCGGTGGGGATGAAGTTCTGATGATGGGGGTCGACTGCTCAACGGGTGATGTCGTGTGGAAGACGCCGAACCCAAACGGGTGGGACATGTCGCATTCGTCAATAATGCCTATGACCTTCTTCGGCAAGAGGATGTATGTTTACTGCGCGGTCGGCGGGGCGGTGGGCGTTTCCGCTGAGGGAGCAGACCGGGGCGAGGTTCTTTGGGAATGTCCATGGAACCTGTCTGTGATAGCTCCGTCGCCGGTTCAATTGGCCGGCAACAAGATTTTTGTGACCGCTGGATACGGCGCTGGTAGTATAATGTTAAAAGTGGGTAAGACCGGCGAAGAATTCGCCGCAGAAATACTTTTCAGGAATGGTCCTAAAGACAGCATGGCGAGCGAGCAGCAGACGCCGATTTATTACGATGGACTGCTTTACGGCATTATGCCCAAAGACGCCGGCGCCCTGAAGCAGCAATTTGTGTGTTATGACGAGGACGGCAAGCTGGTATGGTCCAGCGGCCCGGCCAATCGTTTTGGCTTGGGCCCATATCTGCTTGCGGACGGCAAGTTCTTTATCCTGAGCGACGATGCCGTGTTGACGGTTCTGCGTGTGAGCCGTACCAAATACGAGCAGCTTGGGCAGGTTTGTCTTATGGACGGAGCGGACGCGTGGGGGCCTTTTGCGCTCGCGGGCGGACGTTTGCTCCTGCGCGATTCGAAGAAGATGATGTGCATAAATGTGGCCGCGGCCCAATAACGAGGAGGGCGTGTCATGAGAAAAGGTAATAGCAAGATCAAGTCTCTTTGGCTGGGCGTTCTGTTCGTGATACTCATCACGGCTATGTGCGCGGTTTTCATGTCTGGCAACAGCCAGAGGGAACCGGGTAAGACGCTCGTGTATAGACTTGACGAGAAATATCTGCAGGTAGATCCCTCGCTTATCATTTTTGATGAGACGGGACGCATCGAGCCGGGTTTGAAAGAGGTCAAGGCGCTGGCTGCCGACAATGACGGGAAGATCTATGTTGCAGGCCCGGGCTCATTGATAGTGTGCGATCTTGAAGGCACGCAAGTTGCAAGTTTTGAAATTGACGGTGATCCTCAGTGCATTTCGATTGCTCCGGACGGACAAATCCTGTTGGGACTGCGCAATGAAGTGAAACTCCTGAGCCTCGACAGCGACGAAAAGTCTTCATGGCCTATAAGCGGCGAGAAGACGTACATAACCTCGATTGCCGCGGGCGAAAACGACGTATACGTTGCGGATGCGGGCAACCGTGTGGTCCTGCATTTTGATCGTGCAGGAAAGATGTTGGGCAAGATTGGCAAGGAAGACGCCAAACGGGACATTCCCGGTTTCATAATCCCGAGTCCTTTTTTTGACGTGGCGCTTGACGATCAAGGATCCCTGTGGGTAGTAAATCCCGGCCTGCATGGCCTTGAACAGTACCGCAAGAACGGCGACCTCGTTACTTCGTGGTACAAGCCGTCCATGATGGTCGAGGGTTTCTGCGGCTGCTGCAATCCAATGCACGTGGCCTTCCGGCAAGACGGTTCGTTGATTACCGCGGAAAAGGGTCTTGCTCGCGTGAAGTTGTACGATGCCGCTTGGAGTTTCAAAGGGCTTGTTGCACCGCCTGACGCTTTTCCCAGCTCAGCGGCGGGCCTTAACACCTGCGACGACGGCGCACCAATCGAGGACGTGGCCGTGGATTCCAGAAACCGTGTGCTTGTTCTCGATCCCCAGGAAAACGCAATCAGGATTTTTGAAGAAAAGGAAAACGTGTGATGTACGACGATATTAGTAGACGCGAAGTTTTTCGAGGGATAGTGCGTAACGGGGCCTTGGCCGGATTGTTTGGGCTATGCGCGCTGCTGTTTGTTCGCAAGAGCAAGGCGGCCCCATGCGGCGTCAAGACGCACTGCACGAAGTGCGGCGAATATACCCGGTGCGTTTACCTTGAGCCCAAGGAAGCGGGACGATGACTGAGAAAAAGAAAATGGTGCGGCGGGATTTCATGCGCGGGGCCGCGGCCGTTGCCGTGTGCGGAACCGCCGTCGTTGCGGGAACCACTAAGACGGACGCCAACATATGGCAGCTCGATCCGACCAAGTGTGCGCAGTGCGGCAGGTGCGCGACTCATTGCGTGCTGAACCCCTCGGCGGTCAAGTGCGTCCATTCATATCGGATTTGCGGCTACTGCGATCTTTGCGGAGGCTTTCTGCGTCCGGCGGCCAAGGCGCGGGACACGGCGGCCGAGAACCAGTTGTGTCCTGTCGCGGCAATAAAACGTACCTTTATCGAAAAGCCGTTTTTCGAATTTAGGATTGACGAGGATCTTTGCATAGGCTGCGCGAAGTGTGTGAAGGGGTGCAGTGTTTTTGGCAACGGTTCTCTTTATATGCAGGTCAAGCAGGACCTTTGCGCGCACTGCAACGATTGCGCAATAGCGCGGGCATGTCCATCCGATGCATTCCAGCGAGTGCCTGCCGATGACCCGTATCTTCTGAAAACGCGCGACAAAAAGGAGCCGCCGGAGTAATGAGGTATTCGCTTAAGCTCAAAGCGGGCATCCTTTTGTTTGTGTCTGTGTGTGGCCGCGCATTTGCGGAATTTCGTTTCCCTATGCCGGAGTTCGAGTCGGGCTACGAATACCCAACTTTGCACACACCTCTTCCATTGGACAGATTCGAGGTTTGGGACGCCGTCATGCTGTGTCTCGTCCTTTGTTTTGCGACCTTTCTGGTATTGAAGCGCAGGTCGAGGCGCGAAATCTTTTTGCTGACGGTTTTTTCGCTGCTGTATTTTGGTTTTTGGCGAAGAGGCTGCGTGTGTTCAGTGGGCTCGATTCAGAATCTTGCGTCCGCGATTCTCTACGAAAAGACAGGCGTGCCGGTTGTTGTGCTGATCTTTTTTGGCGCGCCTTTGCTGTTTGCCCTTCTCTTTGGCCGCGTTTTCTGTGCGGCGGTGTGTCCGCTCGGCGCGATACAGGAAGCGGTCGTTCTCAAACCGGTCCAAGGCGGCGGGCCCTTTGAGAAAATGCTCGGCTTGTTTCCCTACATCTATCTCGGCCTGACCATACTCGCCGTTGCAACAGGTTCCGGCTTCATAATATGCCAATACGATCCGTTTGTAGGCTTTTTCAGGAGGGGCGCAAGCTTCAACATGCTCGTTTCGGGAGGTGTCCTCCTGCTCACGGGGATATTTATTGCACGTCCATATTGCCGTTTCCTTTGTCCTTATGGCGTGCTTCTCAAGTGGGCATCCCTGCTTTCTAAATGGCACGCGGTCATTACACCGGCCGAGTGTATCGAGTGCCGTCTTTGCGAGGATTCGTGCCCATTCGGCGCGATTGACGAACCGACTCCTGAAAAAGTCCCCGAGACTTCGAGGCAGGGCACTAAACGCGTGGTGACTCTGTTTCTGCTGCTTCCCATTTTGGTGATCGCGTGCGTTGGCACTGGATTCGCGATGCACAAAGTGCTTTCACGTCTTCATCCGACGGTGCGTCTGGCGGACCGCATCGCGGCCGAGGACAATGGCCTCTTCACCGAAATGACCGTGGACAGCGAGGTTTTCAGAAGTGGAGAAAAGACAAAGGACGAGTTGTATGCCGAGGCGGTTGCGATTGAGGAAGATTTCAAACGCGGCAGTGTGTGGCTTGGCGTTTTTGTGGGTATCGTTTTCGGATGGAAGCTTATTGGATTATCCATTGTTCGTAAACGTGAAGGGTATGAACCGAACCGCGGCAATTGTTTCAGTTGCGGGCGTTGTTACGCCTATTGTCCGGTAAAAAAAGAAGGTTAACATATGAGTCAGGCTGAAAAGACAGAGTTCAAGAAGAATCCCTGGGGATGGCGTATAGCATTGACGGTTGCATCCGTGGCTGCCCTGTTTTCGTTGATTGTGTGCGTGCTGCTTGTGGCGAATTATTTGCAGATCAGGGCGATTGATCCGTTGAACAATCCGCAATTGATCGAACTGCACGAAGAGTTGGCGAAAAAACCGGGAACGGACGAGGAACTCGCCGAGAAGATTCGTGTTTTGGATCTTCTTTCGCGAAAGGCTTTCTTCACTAGCCAGGACCACTTGCGAATGGGTGCTTTGATGCTGCTGTTTGGCGTGGCCATCTCGATGATTGGTTTTAAGTTGTCCGTACTCTGGAAACCGGAGTTACCAACGCAGGGTGAGGAAGCCGATGCCGAAGATTTGTGGTACGAGCGAGCGTTTTCGAGACAGTTGATTACCGCTGCCGCCGTGCTCATGGTGTCGTTTTCGCTAATAGCTGCATATTTGACGCAAAAACGCATCGAGACTATGCCTTATTACGACAGCCGGTTGACTGATGGCGTCGAGACCTCCGGTACCGGCGGCGGGCAAGTGGCCGTTGCCAAGGAGTACACGGAATGGGAGGAGGTCGAAATGAACTGGCCAACTTTCCGTGGCCCAGGCGCCTATGGCGTTGCTAATGTCGCGAAGGTGCCTACTGAGTGGGACGGCGAGAGCGGACATAACGTTCGCTGGAAAGTTAAGCCTCCGCTACCCGGATTTAATTCTCCCGTCGTGTGGGAGAATCGTGTGTTTTTGAGCGGCGCCAATGAGCAAAAGCGTGAAGTTTACTGTTACGACGCTGACACCGGCGATTTGTTGTGGCAGGCGGGACTCGAAGGCATTCCGCCGCTCATTCCCGAGGTTGACGGTGAGACTGGATTTGCCGCATCGACTTTGGTTGTCCACGGCGACAAAGTTTGCGCGATATTTGCGACGGGTGAGTTGGCGTGTTTCGACTTTGATGGAAATCAGCTTTGGTATCTCGATATGGGCCTTCCAGACAACCATTACGGCCATTCGTCTTCTCTGATAGCTTACCAGGGACTGCTCTTCGTCCAATTCGACGCGAACAAGGTAGCCAATTTGTTTGCCTTTGACATAGATACTGGCGAGGAAGAGTGGGTGGAGGAACGCAAAACGATTTCCTGGGCTTCACCTGTTCTTTTGCACACCGATTTCGGCGTGCAGTTGATTTTGAATTCCGAGGAGGACGTTGACGCCTATGAGCCACTGACCGGTGAGTTGCTTTGGACGCAGACCTTCCTTAGCGGGGAGGTCGCCCCGTCTCCAGCGTACAGCAACGGCGTCGTTTTTTCCGCAAACGATTATGCCGTGGCGGCAGCTGTTAAGCTCAGCGGAACCGAAGGGGCCGTCCAGACTGAAATCATGTGGGAATGGGACGGGAGTCTGCCCGATATTTCGAGTCCTGTCGGCGACGGCTCTTATTTCTACATTGCAACATCGTATGGCGAGTTTGTGTGCGTACACGCTGAAACCGGCGAGGAAGCGTGGACGACGGATTTTGATGAGGGATTTTATGCGTCTCCAATATTGGTTGGCGACCTTATTTATGCCCTCGATATCGTAGGAACCATGCAGATTTTCAGCGCGGGCGGTGAGTTCAAGGCAGTGTCATCTCCGAAGATACCCGAGGAGGCTTTCGCAACTCCCGCGTTCGCCGACGGCAGGATATATATACGCGGGTATGAGCATTTGTACTGCATAGAAGAGAAAGATGAGTGAAGATTTTGACATAGCGATTGTCGATGAGATAGTCGAGGAAAAGGGGACGGACAAAGCGGCCGTGCTGCCTATCCTCCAGGCGATTCAGGAGAGGTGCAAGTTCTTGCCGGAAATCGCCATGGAGCGTGTGTGTGAAATTACTGAGATTACGCCGGCGACTATCGAAGGGGTTTCTTCTTTCTTTTCACAGTTTCGACGGACACCTGTCGGCAAGCACATGATCAGTGTGTGCGACGGCACGGCATGCCATGTCAAAGGGGCAACAACGATCCTCGATGCGGTAATAAGAGATCTTAAAATCGAGGCGGGCGAGGACACTGATGCGGACGGACTGTTCACGGTTCAAAAAGTTGCATGCCTGGGCTGCTGTACGCTTGCGCCTGCCGTTCAAATTGACGGCGTGACCTACGGGCATGTCAGGTCCGACTCCGTGTCCGACATGATTCATGACTTTCTCGAAAATGAAGCCAATGCAAAAGAAAAGAAGCATCTGGGCGTGACCGATGACGAATCCGTCATGGGTGAAGTGCGAATAGGACTGGGGTCCTGTTGTGTCGCCGGTGGCAGCGGGAAAATAAAGGACGCGCTTGAGGAAACCCTGGCGGACCTTCAGGTTAACGTCAAGGTCAAGCATGTTGGCTGCGTTGGCATGTGCCACCAGACGCCGCTCGTGGAAATAGTCGTTCCGGACAAAGAGAAAAAGCTGTATGCGAAAGTCGAACCGGACGACATACCAGAAATTGTTTACCGGCACTTCAAGCCGCGCAACCCAATGATACGTGTCCGGCGGAGGGTTTCTAAATGGTTTGAAGATTTCTATTCGGACGAGCGTCGCGGGAAACTTGAGCGCCATTCCATTGATGTGCGCGACAAGCCGGTTGCGGCTTTCCTGGGAGGCCAACGAAACCTGGCAACGGAGTATTGCGGCCATATTAATCCCACGGACATCGACGAGTATTTCAGGCTGGAAGGTTTCGATGCCCTGAAAAAGTGTCTTTCGGGTAATGGTTTTGTTGGCGAGGACATAATTGACGAGATCGCGCGCAGCGGACTGCGGGGGCGCGGCGGTGCAGGTTTTCCAACAGAGCGTAAATGGCGGATAGTTAAGGCGGCTCCCGGTGAGACGAAATACATAATATGCAACGGAGACGAGGGCGATCCGGGCGCATTCATGGACCGCATGATTCTGGAGTCCTATCCGTATCGCGTCATTGAAGGCATGATAATTGGCGCGCTGGCGGTTGGCGCGTCGGAGGGTTTTTTCTATATTCGCGCCGAGTACCCGTTGGCGGTCCGAAGGATGCGCGAGGCCATAGAAAACTGTGAAGAGGCAGGTGTGCTCGGCGACAACATTCTCGACAGCGGCAGTTCTTTCAGCTTGTCGATTATGGAGGGGGCGGGCGCATTTGTATGCGGCGAGGAGACGGCATTGATCGCCTCTCTCGAAGGGCGGCGCGGCATGCCTACATTCCGGCCGCCGTTTCCCGCGGAGAAGGGATTGCATGGCTGCCCGACACTGGTCAACAACACCGAAACATATGCGCTGATACCATGGATAATTCGGAACGGCGCGGAAGCCTTTGCTTCCATGGGCACTGAAAAAAGCGCAGGGACAAAGGTGTTTTCGCTGGCCGGCAAGATTCGGCGCGGCGGTTTGATTGAGGTCCCAATGGGAATCACAATCCGCAAGATCGTCGAAGAGATCGGCGGCGGCATCGAGGAAGGCCGGGAGTTCAAGGCCGTGCAAGTGGGCGGTCCGTCCGGGGGCTGTATCCCGGCAGAATTGAGCGACATTACGGTCGACTTCGAAGCTCTGGCAGAAGTCGGTTCCATGATGGGGTCTGGTGGTCTGGTTGTGCTGGACGAAACGGATTGCATGGTGGAAATGACGCGCTATTTTCTGTCGTTCACACAGCTCGAATCTTGCGGCAAATGTACGCCGTGCCGGGTGGGAACCAAGCGCATGCTGGAAATGCTCACTCGCCTGTGCGAAGGACAAGGCAAGCCGGGCGACATCGAGAAACTCGTAAGTTTGGCAAAAGTTGTCAAGGCACAGAGCCTTTGCGGACTTGGCAAGACCGCGCCAAATCCGGTGCTGACCACTGTGAAGTATTTCCGTGAGGAGTTCGAAGCGCATGTTGAAGGACGTTGTCCCGTCGGCAAGTGCAAAACGCTTATCACTTACTCCATAACGGACGACTGCATTGGTTGCACAAAATGCGCACAGGAATGTCCTGTAGGCGCGATAGAATTCAAGCCATATGAAAAACACAGCATAGACGCCGAAAAGTGCATACGCTGCGACGGTTGCCGGCAGGTGTGTCCGGTAGACTCGGTCCACGTGGAGTAGCCATGCCCCGTTTGACTATAGATGGAAGAAGCGTAGAAGTTAATGACGGGGTGTGTATACTGGATGCCGCCGGGCAAGCGGGTATACAAATTCCCAGCTTGTGCTACCGCAAAGAATTGCGGCCGTTGACATCGTGCATGCTGTGCGTGGTCAGGGAAGTGAAAAGCGGACGTTCATTGCCGTCGTGTTCCGCCAAGTGCGAAGACGGCATGGAAATCGAAACCAACACCGAGGAAATTCGCGCGTCTCGCAAGGAGATTCTCAACCTGCTTCTGAGCGAACACGTTGGCGACTGCGAAGCCCCGTGCCGGCGAATCTGTCCTGCTTCGATGGACATCCCCCTTATGACGCGCCAGATCTCCGCGGGCGATTTTGGGGCCGCGGTCTGGACGGCCAAGCGGGAGCTTGTTTTGCCTGCCACTCTGGGCTACGTGTGTCCGGCACCCTGCGAAAAAGGCTGCCGAAGGGCGCTATGCGACAGCACCGTGACCATACGAGAATTGCATCGCCATGTCGCGGAAGATGCCTTGGACAACGAAAGTCAAGCGACCATGTGTTTGCCTCCTACGGGTAAGCGGGTTTGCATAGTGGGCGGCGGCGCGGCGGGTTTAGCGGCCGCATGGGTGCTGGCAAGACGCGGCCATTCATGCCTCGTTTTGGAAAAGCGTATCGCAGCCGGGGCCATACTGTTTGAGAGATTTGGCGAAAAGTTGCCGAGGCAAGTGTTGGAATCCGAAGTCGAGAGCATTCGTCATTTGGGCGTTCAGATTGATGTTGCAACTGAAGTTGGACAATCGGTTTCGCTTGAGGAATTGCGGAATGATTATGACGCACTAATTCTGGCTTGCGACTTTCCCGATGCAGACGCTGATGGGGTCTTCACCGCAACAGAACATGAAATGGCCGTGCGTGCAGTTGCCAGCGGCAAGGCGGCCGCGGAGGCTGCGGATCGTTTTCTTGCGGGCTCGGACGGCGACGGCGCTTCCAAAGAATTTGATTCACGAATAGGGAAGCTTCACGAAAACGAACTTGAAGAGTTCCTTGAATCTAACGCGCAAGCAGCCGGCGAACAAGGTGAAATGCGCAACGAAGCCTCGCGCTGCCTGCACTGCGACTGTCGAAAACCCGTGTCTTGCAGGCTGAGGAAATACGCCACTGAATATGGCGCGGTACACAACGCGTATCGAAACTCCGAGCGTGTACACGTCGAACTGATAGGAAGAACAGGCCGCGTGGTTTATGAGCCTGGCAAGTGTATCAAGTGCGGACTTTGCGTTGAAATAACGAAACAGGCGGGGGAAGAACTTGGGCTGACGTTCATTGGACGTGGGTTCAGCACAGTCGTGCGCGTACCTTTCAGCAGAAGCATAGAAGACGGCCTGGCCAAGTCCGGCGCGGAGTGCGTGGAGGCGTGTCCTACCGGTGCCTTGTCGTTACGGGACAATGAGGAGCGTTAAACGTGAAAGTCGTGCACATAGTGCCTGGTTCCGGCGGAACTTTCTACTGTCAGAACTGCCTGCGCGACAGCGCGCTCGTTAAGGCGCTCAGACAGCAGGGACACGACGTAATGATGGTGCCTCTGTACCTTCCTTTCTTCACGGACGAGCCTGAGATCAGCCAAGACGTCCCGGTTTTCTTCGGCGGAATAAATGTGTATCTCCAACAAAAGCTAGGGTTGTTCAGAAAAACGCCCCGTTGGCTGGACAGGCTTTTCGACACCCCCTTTATGCTCAAATTCGCAGCCCAGCGCGAAGGCTCGACACAAGCGGCAGGACTTGGGCCTATGACGCTGTCCATGATGAACGGCAAGGACGGAAACCAGCGCAAGGAAGTGGAGCGTCTGATCAAGTGGTTGGCCGAACAAGAGAAGCCGGACATTGTCCATATATCGAATTCATTGTTGATAGGCCTTGCGGGCGAACTCAAAGCGGCGTTGAATGTGCCGGTAGTATGCACTTTGCAGGACGAGGACACGTGGCTGGACGCAATCGATAAGCCGCACGACGAGCTTTGCTGGCAGGCAATGGCCGATAGGGTCGGCGATGTCGACGCGTTTGTGTCGGTAAGCGAGTGGTATGCCGACAAAATGTGCGACCGCATGTCGATTGCGCGCGATGCGATCCGCGTT